>Ga0074195_1000178_pt1 | contig 151624 bp, 124 predicted proteins | sample EPASupsiteHSE623_FD_64525 | JGI IMG/M metagenome (GOLD analysis project Ga0074195, IMG submission 64525) | Bioremediated contaminated groundwater from EPA Superfund site, New Mexico - Sample HSE6-23 | ecosystem: Environmental > Aquatic > Deep subsurface > Groundwater > Contaminated ...
AGGATGTTATTGAACGGGTACCGTCACGACAGACCATTGTTGAATGCGGAAATCCCAAAACGCGGAGAAAAGTGTAACCTATGTACCTGGAACAAAATGTAACCCATGTACCCGGATCATACCGCGCGCGGCGCTAACAATTAACTATACACGAACCTTTCAACGCATATTGGATATTACACGAACCGTCCTTGTAATATCCAATATGCGTAACACAATCTTTATTAAAAATCTTTCCATTATCCGTCCAGGGGGCTCTTAACACTTATCCGAGGTTTGTTAAGAGCATGAGTACAAAACATCATGTTTGATACGTCCCTGTGTCCTAAAATTTCCTCGACTGTCCTTATATACTGTTTTATTTCCAATAGATGAGTTGCAAAGGAATGATGAAAAGTCTTTATTGATCCCCGTAAAACCCACCCCTTTTTTATTTCTATTTTCCTGCTATTTCAATAAAATGTCAAGTATTTTTAGAGCATTATAAATTATCAATCTGCCAGTAACGGGGAAGACCGTGGGACGTGGTGAAGAACGTGGGACGTGGGACGTTCAGTCGCTTATGCTCCTTTGGACGTAGGACGAAATGCATTGTTTACAACATTTGTATCCAATGCCGAAATGTACGAGGAAGATATGTGGTGGGCTGGAGGGGACGCTCCTGGAACGGGGGGGCGAAATGTTGATATCCTTACCTGACAAAATTAATTGATTATTAATCCCCCGCGTGCTGCCTTTTTTCTTGCCCCTCAGTTTTAATATCCTGTCGTTTATATCGGGGTAACTCATTGCAATTTGTTTGCCTCCGACAAATTGAAGCATCGCCTGCAAAGTCCATAAAAACGCAAAGATAATTTTACCGATGGAGGAAATTCTTCGTGCAGGTACAAGACCATTACACTTTTCCTGCACTGTGCAGGAAAAGTGTAATCTCCCCGTTAAGCCTTGTCTATCCTTGTTCTATGTCAAGCAGGCCTTAAAACTGGTTCCCAAAAATTCACTAAGGGCTAATTAAACTTCATGGGAGGGATATAGGATGTCCCCAAAGGTCCACCCAAGGCCAAATGCCGATAGTTGAGTGATTGTATAACGTTTATGTCTTAACAATCGTAGACAGATTGTTCAAAATGGGTATAACAATGCCATAATGAGGCGCAATATGGAATTAATAGACAGATATTTAAAACCGCCGACAAAAAGCTTTTTCTTATTCGGTCCCAGGGGAACCGGCAAGTCCACTTTCATACATAAGTTCTTTAATGACGCCCCGCAGGCTTAAGTTCTTTGCTTTGTGCAATATCACTTTTAAAACAGGTTCCCAATTTTCAGGGGAGCAATTGCCTCTGCTTCATCATTCAAGGAATTTAGTGGAAACAGTTTCCACCAATTAAATAACCAAATAATAACATATAGATATGTCGGAAACCTTAAAGTAACATTTCTCTGGTATCCGGATGTTTTGAAAACTGCCGGAAAAATAACCAAATGCCTTTATCTCTCGCCGGCTGGATATCAGCTTCTGTACGAAGCGTTGATTTTGATATAGTCATAGGTCAAATCGGTTGTATACATGTCATATGACGCTTTGCCGTCGTGAAGATCGACGACAAGTTCAACCTCTTTTTTGTCCATACGCTTCTTCATTGCCTGTTCATCAAAAGGCACTTCAACGCCTTCTTTTACAAGTATCTCTCCCTGAAGGATAATCTCCACTTTTGAAGGCTGAACAGGGACATCGGCATCGCCGACTGCACAGATTATCCTTCCCCAGTTGGGATCACATCCGAAAAAAGCTGTTTTCGTCAGCGGCGATGTGGCAATCCTTCTCGCAATCTTTTCGGCAAATTCTTTTTTCTTTGCTCCTTTTACCATTACATGTATGACCCGCGTTGCCCCTTCTCCATCCTTTACAATCATAAGGGAAAGGTCTCTCATAACAGACAGGAGTTTCTCTTTAAACGGCGTGAGTCCTGACAGGTCTTCGTCGCCGCTTTTTGTAAAGAGCATAACCGTATCGTTGGTACTGCATTCGCCGTCGACGGTAATACGTTCGTATGTCTCCCTTCCGGCACTTGTAAAAACCTTTTTAATGCTGCCCGGAGATACGGGATAGTCTGTGAACACAAAAGAAAGCATTGTTGCAAAGAGAGGGTTTATCATGCCGGCGCCTTTTGCGACACCTACTATGCTGTAATCCTTCTTTCCGCGAAATGTCTCATGAACAATCTTCGGAAAGGTATCTGTTGTCATGATTGACTGCGCGAATACTTCAGGACGATTTGCTTTCAGGTTTTTCTTAAGAGCCGGTAATGCATGTATAATAACATCTTTCGGGAGCCTTCTGCCGATAACTCCTGTTGATGCAAAAAGAACCTTATCTTTCTCTATCCCGAGCATAGAGGACAACTCCTGCCCGATAGTGTGGAGATCAATTACCCCATCTTTACCTGTACAGGCATTTGCGCACCCGCTGTTTACTAAAAGCGCTCTCACAGGGTTGCTGTCTATTTTTCTATCATAGAGTATATGTGCCGCCTTGACCTTATTCCTCGTATAAAGAGACAAAACATGCATATCATCTTTAAAAAGGACAAGCCCCAGATCAAGACCATTTGCCTTGATGCCGGATGCTATACCGGCAAACTCCATCCCTGAAATCATATATCGCTCCTATATAAATAAAAATTTACATCTTTACAGCGCTTCAGCGTCCACAGCACTTTTTATACTTTTTCCCGCTGCCGCAGGAACAGGGATCATTCCTTCCTATTTTTTTATCTTTCTGCGCTTCCTTCTGCTGCAAAACTGTTCCATCGCCTCTATTCATGAATATTACAGGTTCCTCATGGACCAGTTCATCCTTTGCCGGCTGCACAGCATATAGCTTCCTCACCGTATCGAGTTTTACCATCTCCAGCATATCAAGAAAAAGCTCAAAACTCTCTCTCTGGTATTCCCTCAGAGGATCTTTCTGGCCATATCCTCTGAGGCCAATTCCCTCTTTTAAGTGGTCAAGAGACAGCAGGTGCTCTTTCCAATGGCCATCGAGAGAATGTAAGCTGATAAACCGCTCTAAGGCCCGCATTTCGTCCTCACCGAAAGTCTTCTCTTTATTATTGTAAACAGTGAGCACCGCTTCTCTCACCATGTCTGAAAGGCCTGTCCTGGTAATGGTTTTAAAGTCTATTGAATCAAGGTTGACATGGAAAAAAAAGGTCTCATATATCCGCATCTTTAAAGAGGAAATATCCCACTCTTCAGGATATACTTTTTCAGGCGCGTATTCATTGACAAGTCCTTCACAGATTTCATTAATCATTTCGACTATCTGTTCCCGGACATCAGCGTTGTCCATCATCTCCATTCTCATTCCGTAAACAGATTCCCTCTGTTTGTTCATCACATTGTCATACTCAAGGAGGTACTTTCTTATTTCAAAATTGTGTCCCTCAACCCTGTTCTGCGCATTTTCTATTGCCTTAGTGATAAAAGGGTGCTCAATAGGCATGTCTTCCGTCATGCCAAGCTTCCCGAGCATAGGTGAAACCTTCTCGGAGCCAAAGATCCTCATAATTTCATCTTCCAGAGAAACATAAAATCTGGAAGAACCGGGGTCGCCCTGCCTGCCCGATCTCCCCCTTAACTGGTTGTCAATCCTTCTTGATTCATGCCTTTCCGTACCAAGGATATGAAGACCACCGAGCTTTATGACTTCCGTTTTATCATTTTCGCAGATTTTCTTTGCCTCAACTAAGGCCCGTTCATACTCTTCCGTGCCTTTCTGCCCTTTGCACATGTTGAGGGCAAGGAATTCCGGATTGCCACCGAGGAGAATATCCGTACCCCTTCCTGCCATGTTTGTAGATATGGTAACCGCCTTGAACCTTCCTGCCTGGGCAACAATCTCTGCCTCCCGCTCGTGAATCTTGGCATTCAGTACATGGTGGGGTACTCCCTTCCTTTTTAACATCTCCGATACGCGCTCAGATTTATCAATGGACAGGGTCCCCACGAGCACGGGACAACCATTCTTATAGAACTCCTCGATCTCGGTCACAACAGCCTTGAATTTCTCTTTCTCTGTTCTATAAATAACATCCGGATAATTGGTTCTTATAAGCTGTCTGTTTGTCGGTATCACCATAACATCAAGGTTATAGATCTTTTTAAACTCAACAGCCTCAGTATCGGCAGTGCCTGTCATACCTGCAAGCTTCTTATACATCCTGAAGTAATTCTGAAAGGTTACTGTTGCAAGGGTCTGGTTTTCACCCTCAATCTTCACATTCTCTTTCGCCTCCAGCGCCTGGTGAAGCCCGTCGCTGAAACGCCTGCCGGACATGAGCCTGCCGGTAAATTCATCAACGATAACAACTTTCCCGTCCTTAACTATGTAGTCTACATCTCTGGCAAAGAGGTTGTGAGCCTTTAATGCCTGATTAACATGGTGCAGGAGATCAACATGCATAGGGTCATAGAGATTCTCAATATTGATAAGCCGTTCGATCTTTGCAACGCCTTCCTCTGTAAGGTAGGCGCTTCTCGCCTTCTCGTCAATCATGAAATCTTTATCTTTTTTGAGTTGATGCATGAACCTGTTGATCTTGTAATATTTGTCGGTAGATTCTTCTGATGGACCGGAGATAATAAGGGGCGTCCGTGCCTCGTCTACAAGTATGCTGTCAACCTCATCTACAATTGCATAGTTAAAATCCCTCTGGACAAAATCCTCAAGGGAATACTTCATGTTGTCCCTTAAATAGTCAAAACCGAATTCGTTATTCGTTCCGTATGTGACATCGCAGGCATAGGCAGTTTTCCTCTCATCATCGTCTATATGATTAAGGATTACGCCAACCGAAAGGCCGAGAAATTTATATACGGGGCCCATCCACTCGGCATCTCTTTTTGCAAGGTAGTCGTTGACGGTAACAACATGAACGCCCAGACCGGTCAGGGCATTTAAATATACCGGCAATGTGGCGACAAGGGTCTTTCCTTCGCCTGTCGCCATCTCGGCAATCTTCCCCTCATGAAGGACAACGCCGCCGATAATCTGCGTATCAAAGTGCCGCATATTGATTATCCGCATTGCCGTTTCCCGGACAGTTGCAAATGCCTCCGGAAGGATTGCATCAAGCTCTTCGCCCTTTTCTATCCTTTCCTTAAACAACGGTGTTTGCATTTTCAGCTCATCATCGGAAAAGCTTTTCAGCTTCTCTTCGAAACTTGCCGTCTGTTCCACAATAGGCTGAATTCTCTTCAGTTCCCGTTCGTTCTTAGTGCCAATGATTTTTTTAAGAAAATTACCAATCATGATTTTATGTAATTAATACGAACAGAGCGTAGAGGCATTGTTTTCGAATACTATGCCATGCTGCGCTCTATGCGATATCAGTCTCTTAATGTCGCTACAAGCCTTTCAGGATGTAAAACGATATTCAGGGCATGTTTAACATCATTTACAACAATATCCGCCTCTTTTAATATGTCCTTTGAACAACCTTCATCTCCGATAACTCCGATGCCAAGGGATGCTTCTTTCAGCATCATTACATCATTTGCACCGTTCCCGATAGCCACAACCTTCTCAGGCCCAAGCTCTTTTATTATCTTTGCCTTCTCAACGCCGCTTCCTTCTTTTTTTACCTTGAGGACTTTAAATCCTATTATATTAATCTCACTATCTACGCTTTCATAAGAATCGGCCGTTATTATAAATATTTTTACATATCTCGAAACCTTTTCCAGTAATTCTTTTACGCCTTCTTTAAGTTTTCCGTCTACAGCACAGGTCCCGTTATAATCAATAACAAGATATTCTATGTCAAGGTCACCCCATCCGGGAATTGAAACACTTATCATCCTTTCACCTCCGAAATTTTATCAGCAAATTATTGTAACATAATTGAGCAGTTAAAAAACTATAATTTTTCATATTCCTGCCATGGCCTTTGAGAATTTTAATAACCTTCCCGCAGCAGAGCTACGGGGAATCAGAGGAATGAGGCCACATAATTATGCCCCCTCACCCTGCCCTCTCCCGCAAGGGGCGAGGGAATATGGTTACCCCGCAGCTTAAGCTGCGAGGAATCATCAGATTGAAAGATAATATTTAGAATCAACAATGCCCATCAACTACAGGACTCTTTTTGCTTGATTTTATCCAGAATAGTATTAAACTCTTGCCCATGAAAACAAATAAGCCCGAAACCCAAAACCAGCCAGCCGACATTGCCCGGAAGAGAGCCCCATGGCAGATTGATTGCGTCATATATGACTGTGACGGAGTACTCTTTGACTCCCTTGAAACAAATTACAAACTATATAACCGCATAGCAGTATCCACGGGAAGATCTCCGATCTCAAAAGATGAGCTGCAATACTGCCATACTCATACTGTTTTTGAATCAATCCATTTTCTTTTTCAGGATAATGAGGAATTGGAAAAAAAGGCCCTGGATTTTTGGAAGAACGAAATTAACCTGGATGAGTTTCTTGTGTACCTCAAAATGGAGCCCAATCTTCTTGAAACATTGACCATATTGAAGGAAAGGGGCAAGTCGCTGGCTATAAGCACAAACAGGACCACAACTATGGAACACATTATGGTGCAATTCAACCTTACACCATATTTCAATTTAGTGGTTACTGCTCTGGATGTAAAACCTAAACCCGACCCTGAATCTGTCGAGAAGATATTGCAGGAATTAAAGGTGGACAGAACAAGGGTTCTATATATTGGAGATTCTGAGGTTGATCAAAAAACCGCCGGTTCTTCAGGTATAAAATTCATCGCATACAAGAACCGTGAACTCACGGCAGACGGCTTTATAGATGATCACCTTGATCTATTAACTTATCTTTCGGGTGATTAGCATTCTCAAGAACAATCTTCTTTCTCTGAATAAGCGTATATATAGGGCCTGAAAGAAGATATATGAAAGTCAATCCGAAAAGCGTTACTTCCGGTTCAATAAATATCACTACAAGAAACAAAATAGCGGCAACAGTGGAACGGAATGGTCTTCCCTTGAAGAATGACATATTTTTGAAACTTGCATACCGGACATCGCTCACCATCAGAAACGCGAGTATGTATATTAAAATAGGCATAAGAATTGTCTTCAGATCCATACCCCAGTGACCCAGCCATAAACTGAAAAGTACACAACCTGCAATAGTTGTAGCCGCCGCCGGTATGGGAAGCCCCAGAAACTGATTTTTCTGCATCCCGTCGGACTGTATGTTGAATCGGGCAAGCCTTAAGGCGCCGCAGGCAACATACAGGAATGCAGCCAGCCATCCGAACCTTCCGTACCCTTTAAGGGCCCATATATATACAAGGAGTCCCGGAGCCACGCCAAAGGCCACAAGGTCGGATAAAGAATCGTATTCAACGCCGAAACGGCTGGTCGTGCCTGTCATGCGGGCAACACGACCGTCCAGCATATCAAAAATACTCGATACAAATATGGCAATAGCAGCATAGGTGAACTTTTTATCAATAGTTGCGACAATTGAATAAAAACCAGCAAAAAGGCTGGCTGATGTTAAAAGATTCGGCAATATGTACATACCTTTGCCTTTGCCTTTTCTCTTTCTCATGCATCCCTCTTTTCTTTAGCCAGAGCGGTCACACCGGCTTTCACTTTATTACCTGATGATACCATGATATCGTATTCTTTGGGAACATAAATGTCCACCCGTGAACCGAAGGCAATGATGCCCACAGGGTCGCCTTTTTTCACAATATCCCCTTCCTTTACATATGAGGTAATGCGCCTTGCGAGAAAGCCTGCCACCTGCACAAGAAGAATCCTGTCATTGCCGTGTTCCATAAGAATATAATTTCTTTCGTTCTCTTTATCTATATCCTTCTTAAAGGCAAGGGCAAAGTCTCCCCTCCTGTGTTCTACTTTCACAATTTTCCCTTCACAGGGAGCCCTGTTGACATGTACATCAGCGAGGGACATGAATATGCTGACCCTTTTTGAGACCCCGCCCAAAAATTCGCCTTCTTCAATTTCACTGACCTCCATAACCTTCCCGTCGGCAGGGGAAATCAACTCATTTTTATTGACTGAATGATGCCTTTTCGGATTTCTGAAAAAAAACAGACAGAATAAAAAGAAAAAGCATACAATAAAGGCAGGAATCTTAAAATCAAGCAGAAATAACAGGATGGAAAAAACAAGGGAAAGGGTTATTAAAGTCAACCCTTCCCTTGCAACAGGCATTTGCCTCAATCCTTTCTCCCGATCCAACCCATCATTGACCGCAATTGTTTTCCTACCTTTTCTATCAGATGCTCATTCTCGATCCTTTTCAGGGAGCTATATACAGGTCTCCCTGCCATATTTTCAAGGATCCATTCTCTTGCAAAATCCCCGCTCTGAATCTCGTCAAGAATTATTCTCATCTCTTCCCGCGTTTCCTCGGATATTACTCTTTTACCCCTTGTAATGTCGCCGTATTCCGCCGTATCGCTTATAGAATACCGCATATTGGATATACCGCCTTCATACATCAGGTCCACGATAAGTTTCAGCTCGTGGAGGCATTCAAAATAAGCGATCTCAGGCTGGTAACCGGCTTCCACAAGCGTATCAAAACCTGCTTTAACAAGTTCCGAAGCGCCGCCGCAAAGCACTGCCTGCTCTCCGAAGAGGTCTGTCTCAGTTTCTTCCGCAAAAGTAGTTTCGATAACACCGGCTCTTGTTGCGCCAATGCCCTTTGCATAGGCAAGGGCTTTTTTCTTTGCCTTGCCTGAAGCGTCCTGATAAATCGCTATCAATGAGGGAACGCCGGCGCCTCTCTCGAATTCCCTTCTTACAAGATGTCCCGGGCCTTTGGGCGCTACCATGATAACGTCGACATCAGCCGGAGGTACAATCTGATTGTAGTGAATATTAAATCCATGTGAAAACACAAGGGTTTTCCCTTTTTTCATGTTTTTTTCTATTTCGCCTTTATACAGTGTTGCCTGGAGATTGTCCTGGGCAAGTATCTGGATAATGCTTGCGTCTTTCGATGCCTGCGTTGCAGAAACCGGCTTGAATCCATGATCCTTTGCGATTTTATAGTTCGGGGTGCCCTCAAGTTCTGCAACAATAACATCAACGCCGCTGTCTCTCAGGTTCTGCGCCTGGGCATGTCCCTGACTTCCATACCCGATAATTGCTACCTTAGAGCCTTTCAATACCCCAAGGTCTGCATCTTTATCATAATACATTTTTGCCATCTTCTCCTCCTTTTGAGTGTTTTTCACTTGCTTTTATTGTCTTATCCCCTCTTATCATGGCAATCGGGCCTGTTCTTACAAGCTCTTTAATGCCAAGCGGCCTTATAAGGTTCAAAAATGCCTTCAGTTTCTCTTCATCTCCGGTAATCATTATTGTGTATGTCTTCATGGAAACATCAATAATCTTTCCTCTGAATATTTCCGTCATCCTCAATAACTCTTCTCTTGTCTTCTCATCAGCATGCACCTTTACAAGCACCATCTCACGGGAAACATAATTCAAGTCTTGAAAATCCGTTACCTTGATAACATTGATCAATTTGTTCAACTGCTTTAATATCTGCTCAAGAATTGCGTCGTTGCCGTTTGTAACAATGGTCATTGTAGAAATTGTAGGATCAAGCGTTTCTGCCACACAGAGGCTTTCAATATTAAAACCCCTCCCGCTGAATAAACCTGCAATTCTCGAAAGTACGCCAAATTCATTTTCAACAAGTATGGATATGGTATGTCTCAAATTCTTCCTCCTAAACGAGAAGCATCTCACTTAACGGCGCGCCGGCAGGCACCATAGGGTATACACATTCATCCTGATTTATCCGCACATCAATCAATGTCGGTCTGCCGTTCCGAAAGGCCTCCTTTAAAACAGCCTCCACCTCGTCTTCCTTCTCTATCCTGTATCCTACTGCTCCATATGCCTCTGCAAGCTTTACAAAGTCCGGGGCATGGTCCATCTGCGTCCAGTTATATCGCTTCTCATAAAAAAGCTCCTGCCACTGTTTTACCATCCCGAGGTATCTGTTGTTCAATATGACAACCTTAACAGGCAGGTTGTACTGAACTGCTGTTGCAAGCTCCTGAATATTCATCTGGATACTGCCGTCTCCCGCCATATCGATAACAAGCTTATCAGGAAAAGCCACCTGGGCGCCGATGCTTGCCGGAAATCCGTAGCCCATAGTACCGAGCCCACCTGATGTCAGAATGCTTCTCGGCTTTAAAAACTTGAAAAACTGGGCTGTCCACATCTGATTCTGTCCGACTTCAGTTGCGATTATTGCTTTGCCTTTTGTCAGCTCAAATACCTTTTCAATAACATATTGCGGTTTCAGAGTACCGTCCTTTATATAAGTGAGAGGGTATTCCTTCTGCCATTTCTTTGTCCGCTGGGTCCATTCTGAAATGGCTGCGGGGTAATCTTTCAGTCCCTCCTTTTCTTCTTCAATAAATTCAAGCATCTTTTTGAGCACATGTCTTGAGTCGCCCACTATGGGTATATCCACCTTAATGTTCTTACTTATTGAAGTAGGATCAATATCAATATGGATGATCTTTGCATGGGCGGCAAACTCATCAACCTTGCCTGTTGCCCTGTCATCAAATCTTGAGCCGACTGCAATTACCACATCCGATTCGGTTATCGCCATATTTGCCGCATATGTTCCGTGCATTCCAAGCATACCGAGAAAAAGCGGGTTGTTGCCGGGAAAACCGCCAAGCCCCATCAGAGTATTTGTTACCGGTATGGATAGCTTTTCGGCAAATTTAATAAGCTCTGCGGACGCACCGGAAGAAATAATGCCGCCGCCAGTGTAAAGCACCGGCCGTTTTGAAGAAGCTATCAGTTTTATCGCCTTCTTTATCTGACCAGCATGCCCGATGTATGTGGGTTTATAGCTTCGAATTGACACTTTGTCGGGATATTTGAATTCCCCCATGTTTGCAGTAACATCTTTCGGTATATCAACAAGGACCGGTCCCGGCCTTCCCGATTTTGCTATATAAAAGGCCTCTTTTATAATCCTTGCAAGATCATTAGCATCTCTTACAAGATAGCTGTGTTTTGTGCAGGGCCTTGTAATTCCTATAATATCGGCCTCCTGAAAGGCATCGTTTCCAATCAGCATCGTGTTGACCTGACACGAAAATATTACAAGAGGAATGGAATCCATATAGGCAGTGGCAATGCCGGTAACTGTATTTGTTGCGCCGGGGCCTGATGTTACAAGAGATACCCCGACCTTGCCCGACGCCCTTGCATAACCGTCTGAGGCATGGACCGCACCCTGTTCATGCCTTACGACAATCTGCTTGATATCAGAAGCATCGTAAAGCGCATCAGTAATATACAGGGTTGCTCCGCCAGGATAACAGAAGATAGTATCCACTCCCTCCATCCTTACGGATTCTATAAGAATTTGTGCTCCGGTCTTTTTCAATTACTTCTCCTCTTTGTTTATTGCCCCGCCAGGTTAATACCCCGAAGCTTGCTTCGAAATGGGTTCATGTTCCTGTCTTGTCTTTAATCCCCCGTTCGCTTGCGGCGGGGTGATTCATTTCCTCTTTCATTCTTTCCATAACGTCTTTAAGGTAAAGCTTCTTCTTCTTCAAAACCTTCATCTCCAACTCTTCTTTTACAGTAAGATAGGGCTTCCTGAGCAACATTAGAAGCCTTCTGTCGAGCGTTGCGTGCTGGCTTTTAACCCTTTTATATATATCTTCTTTTGTTTCGCCTTCTTCCATTAAAGTGCAAAGTGATATGGTATAAAAAATATTGAAAAATGTCAAATATTAGAATATAAAATTTGTTTACCCGGCCATTGTTTTATACCGAGTTGCATTCAAAAGCAGACCGAGGCGCCGACGAGGAGCCGACGCAGGCATACATAACAGTATGCAGGAGTGTGACGAGGATACCCGCAAGGGGCACAGGTGCAACAAAGGTATGCGTGAAGGTTTAATTGCGAGGTTAAATAAGCACTGTCAACAACCGATCTTTCGGGTGCAACGAAGGTATGCGTGAAGGTTTAATTGCGAGGGCAGTGTCGAGCAACATGAAGGCAACTCGGTATTAAGAGTATTTGCAGATTTTATATTACATGTTATAAGCTTTAGTCTTAAAGTATATAATAATTACAAATTTTCTATTTATGAAATTAATAGTTATCATTCTCACATGTTGTGCCTTATTCATTCAGAGCCTCGGCGGGATTGCGCTCTGGGACCCGGATGAACCGAGACAGGCAATTATGGCAAGAGAAATGATGGATAGAAAAGATTACATACATCCTTATTTAAACGGACAACCCTATCTTGAAAAACCGCCTTTCTATCCATGGATGATTATTGCCGCGTCAAAATTCAAGGGCACAGTCAGTGAGTTTTCATCAAGGCTGCCTGCCGCGTTGTCAGCTACATTGCTTGTGATTGTTACATATTATCTTGGCTGCTCTCTGGTAAATCCGCTGACAGGCTTTTTCTCCGCCCTTATCCTTGCCTTAAATTACCAGTTTCTCTCCAATGCGCGCGAATCCGTCATGGACATGACTTTTGCCTGTCTTATAGGGCTTACCATATTTCTTAATTATATTTATATTTCCAAAGGAAAGAGGCTTTATTTCATGCTGTCCTTTATCCCTGCCGCTTTGGGGATACTCACAAAAGGTCCTGCCGGGCTTGTGCTGCCCGCTATGGTGACCTTCTTTTACCTGATCAGCAGGAAAGAGACGAAAAGATTCATACTGCCTCTTATAGCAGGATGCATCATATCCGCGGCCCTCTCTTCAATATGGTTTATCATTGCAGGGCCTGAATATATAAAGGAATTTATCTTTAGACAGAACATCACACGCTACACAAACGCCTTCGATCATATCGAAACCATATATTATTATATTCATAAGCTCTTTTTTAATTTTCTCCCCTGGAGTATCCTGCTTCCTTTTGCAATCTACCATGCCTTTAAAAGAAAAATCTGGTTTCCCCTTATATGGTTTATTGTTATATTTCTCTTTTTCGAGTTTTCAACGAGCAAGAGGGCCATATACCTCCTGTCCTGTTACCCTGCCTGTGCATTGTTATGCGGGATATATATAAATGATAAGTGGTCATGGCTGCTGGAAAAACCCATAACAAACATTCTGGCCAGGTCTTTTGCTTTTGTTCTGTTCATATTACCCTTTGCTGCTATTTTTGTACTCAACTTCCTGAATTCACCTGTAATAAACGTATTTAAGCAGGAATCCGCTACTCTTTATGTTTACATAACCGTACTCATTCTCACAGGCGGGGCTTTTTTCTACGCTGTAAAGAAGAAATCACATACACTGACCCTTTCTGCATTATTCTTTTATTTCGTATTTGCCGGTTTTTTTTATCACAACGCCTACATGCCCATAATGGATAAAAACTTCAAATCTCCGAGGCTTATAACAGACAGGATAGGCAATCTGAAAGAAGGCAAAGATGTCTATACATACGGTTTTTCTTCCGCAGGGATAATATTCTACATAGGCAAACCTATTCAGGTATTCAAGAACTTAGACGAGATAAAGGACAAAAAAAATGATATACTTCTCATAGTTGAAGACGAACAATCGCAACATATGGACAAAAACCTGAACTTGTTGTTTTTGCCGGTAAGGAAGGCGCATTATGAAAAAGAACACTATACGATTTATGTGAGGAAAGATGGAAAATAAGCCCTATATATCTGTGCTGATACCTGTTTTAAATGAGGAGGAATCCCTTGTTGAATTGCAGGAAAGACTGCATAAAACACTTGAAAATATTAAGAAACCTTATGAAATTATCTATACCAACGATGGAAGCACTGACAGTACACAGAACATTCTGGAAAAATTCCGTGATCAATATCCTGCCGTTAAAATCATCGAGTTCAACAGGAACTACGGTCAGCATATGGCCCTTTTTGCCGGTTTCGGCTATGCAAAAGGTGATGTTGTTGTCACAATAGACGCGGATCTGCAAAATCCTCCTGAAGAGATACCTAAACTTATCAGGGAGATCGAGAACGGTTATGAAGTTGTAGGCACATACAGAAAGAAACGGAAGGATACGCTTTTCAGAAGAGTTGCCTCAATGATCGTAAACAAGATTACATCAAAGCTTGTAGGCGTTAAGCTAAGGGACTACGGATGCATGTTAAGGGCGTACCAGCGGAACATTATTGACAATATCAACCTGTGCCCGGAATCGTCAAGCTTCATACCTGCCCTGGCAAACACATTTGCCAGAAAGATTGTTGAAATAGAAGTCGAACATGATGAGAGAAAGAAAGGAACTACAAAATACAGCCTTTTCAAGCTTTTCCGCTTAAATTTTGACCTTATGACAAGTTTCTCGCTGCTGCCCATCCAGTTTATCGGCGTCCTCGGCATCCTGATTGCCTTTATGGGACTTGTCTTTGCCCTCTATCTCATTGCAAGAAGATTCATTGTAGGCCCTGAGGTGGAAGGTGCATTCACACTTTTCGGGATATTGTTCTTTTTTATAGGAATCCAGATATTCGCGCTGGGCGTCATAGGCGAGTATATCGGAAGGATTTACCAGGAAGTAAGAAGAAGGCCGCGGTTTATTATTAAAAGAGAGTTTCTATGAGGGTTGTGGTATTCGGATACCACGAGATTGGTTACGTATGTCTTGATGAATTGATAAAATTCGGCGCCGATGCACTTTGCCTTTTTACCCACGAGGATGCACAGGAAGAGGAAATATGGTTCAGAAAACCGGCAGCTATTGCAGAACAATACAACATCCCCGTATACACGCCTGAAACGCTGAAAGACAATAAATGGGTTGAGATTGTAAAGTCTCTCTCGCCGGACATTATCTTTTCATTTTATTATAGAAATATGATACGAAAAGAGATCCTCGACATCCCTAAAATCGGGGCATTTAATCTCCATGGTTCTTTGCTTCCGAAATTCAGGGGAAGGTGTCCTGTAAACTGGGTGCTTATTGCAGGAGAGAAGAAAACCGGCGTTACCCTCCATCATATGGTTGAAAAACCTGATGCAGGAGACATTGTGGCACAGAAGACATGTGAAATAGCATTCGAAGATACTGCACATACGGTATTCATGAAAATGGCTGATGCGGCAAGGTCGCTTATGCAGGAAGTATTGCCGCAGTTCAGAGACAACACGTTTAAGAGCACGCCCCAGGACGGCATCTCTTCTTATTTCGGCGGCAGAAGACCGGAAGACGGGCTGATTTCATGGGATAAAGATGCTCAATCGATCTACAATCTCACGCGTGCCGTGACACATCCCTATCCCGGCGCGTTTACCTACCTCGACGACAGGAAATTCTATGTATGGCAGTCTTATCCGGAAACAACAAAGACAAATGCAAAACCCGGTAAAATCATCTCCGGGAGACCGTTTGCTGTCGGCACCGGCAACGGCATTTTAAAATTACTGAAGGTGCAGATAGAGGGAGAAGCAGAAATGGACGGCGAAGAGTTCGCCCGCAAACATGATTTGGAAAATAAAATTCTTGGAGGTAGCTTTTGAAGATATTAATACTCGGCGTTAACGGATTTATCGGCAACAGCCTTGCATCGCAGATACTGAAGGAAAAAGACTGGGAAGTATACGGCATGGATATAAGAGACGATAAACTTGATGCCTGCCTTGGGGATAAACGCTTCCATTTTGTGGAAGGCGATATATCAATAAACAGGGAATGGATAGAATACCATGTGAAGAAATGCGACATAGTCCTGCCGCTTGTTGCAATAGCCACACCTGCAACATACGTAAAAGACCCTCTCAAAGTCTTCAATCTTGATTTTGAGGAGAATTTAAATATAGTCAGGCTCTGTGTAAAATATGAAAAAAGACTTCTTTTTCCATCCACATCGGAAGTGTACGGCATGTGTACAGATAAGGAATTCAACGAAGATGAAAGTGTTCTCATGCTTGGCCCTATAAGGATGCAGCGCTGGATTTACAGTTCATCGAAGCAACTCCTTGACAGGGTTATATGGGCATACGGATTCCAGCGCGGTTTGAAATTCACCCTCTTCAGACCCTTCAACTGGATAGGACCGAAGCTTGACGAACTCATCACCGATTCTGAGAAAGAGGGAAGTTCAAGAGTTGTTACCCAATTTATAAGCAATCTTTTCCTTGGCGAATCCATCAAGCTTGTAGATGGCGGCATGCAGCGCAGATGCTTCACCTATATAGACGACGGCATTGACTGTCTTATGAAAATCATCGAGAACAAGGATGACAAATTTAACGGTGAAATATTCAATATCGGAAATCCGGACAACGAAGCCACGATAAAAGAGCTTGCCCATAAGCTGAAAGATATGTTCGTAAATCATCCTTCAACAAAAAACATTACAAAACATTCTGAGATCGTTGAGTCATTCTCCAAAGATTACTACGGTGAAGGTTATCAGGATATTGACTTCAGGGTACCTTCAATCAAAAAAGCAAAGACGCTTATCGGCTGGGAACCAAAGGTTGACCTCGATACGGCCTTGAGAAAAACCCTTGAATATTATCTCGAATTGAACCAGAAAATGGGGTGCTGATTCCAATTAGCGTTCATCATGTCACCTTCGTTAGCCGTGTCCTTAAGCATCCTCGACGTACTGATTGTACGCCTCCGGTGCCTCGTCCTTGCTGCCTCGGTGTCATTTCGAATGCAAATTGGAATGATAAAACATAACGTTTATGGAAGATGAACTTCTTCTTCTTGAGAAGTGCGAGCTCTGCCCGCGAAAATGCGGGGTTAACAGGCTCAATGGTGAAAAAGGTTACTGCGGCATAGCAAATGAGATTATCATTGCCCATTACGGGCCGCACTACGGGGAAGAGCCGCCCATTTCCGGAACTAAAGGTTCAGGCACGATCTTTTTTTCCTCCTGCAACCTGCGGTGCATATTCTGCCAGAATTATCAGATAAGTCAGTACAGGGAAGGCGAATCCTATACAGTTGAAGAATTAGCCGGTATATTCATCCTCCTTGAAAAACAGGGCTGCCACAATATCAACCTTGTCAGCCCAACGCCTTATGTGCCCTTTATTGCCACAGCCATAAGAAAGGCACGACTTAAGGGGCTCAAAATTCCCTTTGTTTACAACACAAATGCCTATGAAAACGTAGAATCATTAAAAATCCTCGACGGTCTTATAGATATTTACATGCCTGACTTCAAATACTGGAACGCCGGGGTGGCAAAAAAACTTTCCCATGTGCCCGTTGATAAAAGCTATCCCGAACATGCCGCGGCAGCGATCCTTGAGATGAAAAGACAGACGGGAGTCCTGACAATAAAAGACGGCGTTGCGACAAGGGGCCTGCTCATAAGACATCTTGTCCTCCCCGGAGGACTTGCAGGTTCCGATAAAATCATAGAATGGATACGTGACAACCTCGGAACAGACACATTTATCAGTCTCATGTCCCAGTATTATCCCGTGCATAAGGCCAGTCAATACCCTCTGATGAACAGGAGAATAAAGCATGAAGAATACGACAGATTGACGGACCTGTTAATAGACGGAGGACTCAAAAACGTCTTCATCCAGAAACTGGAAAGCGCGCCCCTCTTTGTGCCTGACTTTAAAAAAGAAGAACCCTTCGGAAACAAAGAGCGATAAAAAAAGAATATCGGAAAAGCACTCATGGCATGAGATTCTAAAGTTTTAGTTATTTGCTATTCACTGTTCACTAACAACTATTCACTGCATTTAAGTTTTCTTCCTACCCGTCTGTGATGTTGGTAGCATAAAATCCACATAACTAAGATAATGTTCACCATTAATGCTGAAATTGTTTGTATTTTTTATCACGTAGGGGTAAAATTCCTGGATACAGAAAAGAATAGGCAATGCAGGGCTGCGCCGGTATCATTACAAAGGGGGGGCACAAAAAGGATTGTTTGTTTATTACGGTATGCAGACAATGTGCCGGTCAAGTGTTTGGAACGATTACCTGCCATTGATTTTTTTAAATGGGGCAAAATGAACAGCGAAGAACTGAAGAAACTTGAAGAGACACTCTGGAAATCAGCGGATACAATGAGGGCCAATTCGGACCTGAAATCCTCCGAATACTCCACGCCTGTCATGGGTCTTATCTTTCTGAAATTCGTCGATAACCGTTACAGCAACCACGAAAAAGAGATAATAGAGGAATACAACAATCTGAAAGGCACCAGACGGGAGAAACCGATAAGTCAGATTGCTGTGGAGAAATGCGGCTTTTATCTGCCCGACCATGCCAGGTACGACTATCTTCTCAGTTTATCCGAAGACAAGGAAGTGGACAAGGCTATCAAGAAAGCCATGGAGGTCATTGAAGAGTATAAGCCCGAACTCAAAGGGGTGCTTCCCCAGGATGAATATTTACGCCTTGTCCGCACGGACAAAACCATTCCCAACCAGCTTTTGAAGAACTTTTCCAATATCCCCAGGGATGCTTCCTATGACATGTTCGGTCAGATTTACGAATACTTCCTTGGCAATTTCGCCATGGCCGAAGGACAGGGCGGCGGGGAGTTTTTTACTCCGCGTTCCGTTGTCCGTCTCATGGTTGATATTGTAGCGCCTTACAACGGAACTGTATTTGACCCTGCTTGCGGCTCCGGCGGCATGTTTGTCCAGTCGGCGAAATTTGTAGAACATCGCAGCAAAGAGCTTGCAGAAAATGAAGAACCGAGCCTCTTTGTATATGGCCAGGAAAAGACTCTTGAAACGGTGAAGCTTGCCAAGATGAATATTGCCGTCAACGGTTTGAGGGGCGATATAAGACAGGCCAATACATACTATGAAGATCTTTTTGAAAGCTTTGAGAAGTTCGATTATGTCCTTGCCAATCCGCCCTTTAATGTGGATGATGTCAATTCAAGCAGGGTGGAAAAAGACAGGCGTTTCAACACCTACGGTGTGCCCCGCAACAAATCAAAGCAGAGCAAGAAGGATAAAGGCAAAGACACGGTGCCGAACGGCAACTATCTTTGGATTAATCTCTTCGCCACTTCCCTGAAACCTACAGGCAGGGCAGCTCTCGTCATGGCCAATTCAGCGTCAGATGCCCGCCACAGCGAGGCAGATATCCGCAAAAGGCTCATCGATGATAACCTTATCTACGCCATGCTCACCCTGCCTTCAAACATGTTCTACACGGTAACGCTCCCGGCGACACTCTGGTTTTTCGACAGGGCCAAGCCCGACAACCGTATTCTCTTTATCGACACCCGCAATATTTTCACTCAGGTTGACCGCGCTCACAGAGAATTTTCCGATGAGCAGATACTCGATATCGCCATGATCAGCCGCCTCCAGAGAGGCGACCAAAAAGGTTTCATCCGTCTTGTAGACCGTTACTTTGAAGAAGGTATGAAACGGCTGAAGGAGAATAAGGAAAAGATCAAAGAGGTATCAAAGACCCTCAGCGAATATCTGAAGGCGCTCAAAGAGAACAATATTCCCGACTTTGCAGAGCGGCTTGAAGAGATAGGCAAACTGGAAGTTATTTATGAGAACTATCGTGCCGCAGGGAACGGTCGCATTGTAGGGAACGGTCGCGACCGTTCCCTACAGACAAATGTCAATACCACGCAAAGGACACTGGCTGCTGCATTCACGCCTTTTTTCGCAATCATTCATGACATGCTCAAAACAATAGACAAAAAGGTACGCCTTCTCGAAAAAGAATATGGCAACAGCAAAGAGACAAAAACAATAAAGGTTGATCTGGACCTCCTCCACAAAGAGATAAAGGACGCCGAATATTTCTTTATTCATATCAACTGGCTTCAGGAGCGGTTCCCTGATGCAAAATACGAGGATGTGACAGGTCTGTGTAAACTTGCCACTCCCGAAGAGGTGGCTGAACAGGATTATTCCCTCAATCCGGGCCGTTACGTCGGCGTTGTTATCGAAGAGGACGGCAAGACAGAAGAGGAGTTTACCGCGGAAATCCTTGCCCTTAATGAAGAACTGATTAAGCTCAACGCAGAGGCGCGGGAACTGGAGGCAACAATAAACCATAACATACGTCAACTTACGGGTGAGGAATGACTTGCAAATGTAATTTAATTATACGATAATAATCCAGTGGGTTATCTATGACTAATAAAAATACATTCAGCGGTTTGGGGCCAAAAGAAGCTGAATTTGTTGCCCGGCTCACATATGAGAAAAAGACTATTTTTTCTGCTGCCGACATAACCGGTTTTCTACCGTCCGGTTTTAAGTACCGCAACCAGCTTGTCTATACCTTAAAACAAAAGAGGATACTCACCCCCATCAAGCGGGGATTCTACGCTTTTACACCCCTGGAGGCAATTCCAACGGGCCTTCGGGTCAACGAATTACTGATCCCGCCCCTTTTCTTTCCCCGCGAAAACTATTATATCGGGTATTCGACCATGTTCAATTACTATGAATTCACTGATCAGCTCTTTCAGACCGTCTATGTACTCAACACGTCCCTCTTTCAGGAACGTACCATTTGCGGCGCCTCATTCAGGTTTCTGAAGGTCTCCAAAGACCGGATGTACGGGATCGAGACTATACGGGTGGACGACACGGATGTGCAAGTCAGCTCCAGAGAAAGAACACTCGTTGATCTCATCTATTTCAACAGGCCCGTCGGTGGTGTCGAAAGGGCTGTTGAAATCCTGGCAAAGGTGGTAAGGGAAAAGGGGTGTGACATCGGTAAACTTGTTGAGCATGCATCGTTGTTTCCAAATACCACGGTGAGAAAACGGATAGGCGTTGTCCTGGAGTATCTCGGCATAGAAGAAACCGCCCTGGCTTCTCTGGTAGACAGCGTGAAGAACACATCCATAACCTCTCTGACAGGTTCACGAAAGGGCACATTGAACAAAACGTGGAGGGTTATTGTTGATGCTCCACAGAAATAAGGATAATTTTGTGAGAACCCTGAATCAGGTGGCCATGCAAACGGGTTTCCTGTTGCCCCTTGTTGAAAAGGATTATTACTTAACCCTTGTCCTCTCCCGCCTGAATGAGTTGAGCCCTGACCTTGTTTTTAAAGGAGGAACTTGTCTCAATAAAATCTATTTTTCCTATTACCGGCTGAGCGAGGACCTTGATTTTACCATGCGCTTGCCTACAGATGCAGCAACACGAGCCACGCGCAGAAGGTGCATTGGGCCGGTAAAGGAACGGATCGAAGCCTATGCCGCACAGTTCGATATGAGGATTGACGACACGGAAGAGGCAGGACGCAATGAATCAAGACAGTATGCATATCACTTTCTCTACAAGTCTGCTGTCCTGCCCGTTGAATCAAAAATCAAGATGGAAATAGGACTACGTTCTAACCCGATCTGCACACCGGAAATAAAGAAGGTCCAACACGGATTTCTCCACCCCTTTACCGGAGAGCCGCTCTTTGATGCAAAAGAGGTCTTCTGCCTGACCCTCAAAGAGATCGTTGCTGAAAAACTGCGGGCTGCGGCAACGAGGGAAACCATTGCTCCCCGTGATTTCTACGATATTGACTATATCATCAGAAACGATTTTAATGTTACAGAACCGGAAGTATTAACCTTATTCCAACGAAAACTTGAAGAGGACAAGGCAGATGCAGACCTTGCCCGATACAGCCTTAACCTCGGAAGAAGCACTAATGAGATTCGGGACATGAAACGACGTATCAAGGAAGAGCTTTATGAGGTACTCACCCCTGCAGAACGGAGCAGATTTGATCTTGATACTGCCCTGGGGCGGATAAACGAGGCATTCGAGGGATTACAATGATGGGGAAGAATCAAACAGTTTTTGATGAAGGCGGGGGATGGGAAATGTTGGGGATGGGGGAAGAGTGATGGAGTGGCAGGCGGTAAAATTGAAAGACTGTTCTGAAATCTTTCCTGGTTATGCCTTCGATAGCGCTTCCTTTACAGAAAATGAGAACGATATCCCCTTGGTAAAGGGGGAAAACTTACATCAAGGCTATATTGATTGGAATGCAGCAAAGAAATGGCCTATCCATGATTGGAGTAAGTTGGAAAGATTTCAATTGAAAAGTAATGATATTGTTTTGGCGATGGATCGACCTTGGATTGAGGCAGGTTTGAAATGGTCATGGATGAAGCCCGGTTATCCTAAAGCGCTTCTTGTCCAGCGGGTAGCTAGAATACGGGCCAACAAAGATGTGGATCAAGCTTTCCTGCGCTATATCATCGGTAGCGGCATGTTCGAAGGCTACGTAAAACCGATTGTTACTGGTGTAAATGTTCCGCACATCAGCGGTGGTCAGATTGGCAACTTTATGTTTCTTCGTCCTCCTCTTCCCGTCCAGCGCAAGATTGCGGCGGTGATCTCGGCTTATGACGATTTGATTGAAAACAACAACCGCCGCATTGCCATTCTGGAAAAGATGGCCGAAGAACTCTATCGCGAGTGGTTTGTGCGCCTGCGCTTCCCCGGACATGAGAAAACGAAGCTCCATAAGGGTGTTCCCGAGGGGTGGGAACAAAATAGAATTGGAGATATATTATCATTTAAATATGGTTTTACAGAATCTGCCATTGAAGATCGCCAATATCCAAAATTTTTACGAGTTATGGATATTAATAAAGCAAGTTATATAAAATGGTCGGAAGTACCAAACTGTAAAATTGATGAAAATGAAAAAGAAAAATATCTTCTAAAAAAATCAGATTTAATTATAGCAAGAATGGCAAGTCCTGGCAAAATAGCTATTATTGAACGTGATATCGATGCTGTATTTGCTTCTTATTTGATTAAAATGACATTAAATACAAATAATATTTTGCCATATTATGCTTTCTACACCCTCACAAATGACTATTACCAAGGAATGTTTTCGAATGCAGATACTTCTGCTACGCGTGGAAATATAAATGGCCAGATCATCTCAAGATTTCAAATCATTATTCCGCCTTTTGAATTACAACAATTATTTGAAAAACAAATACTCTCTATAAGAAATGCTTTAAATAATTTTGTAATTAGAAATGAAACTCTCACCATCAGCCGTGACCTCCTCCTCTTCCGACTCATCACCGGCAAGCTTTCAGTCGAAGATCTCGATATTCAATTCCCACCCTGCATGAAAGAAGAGGAGGTGAGCGCATGAGAAAGTCCAAGTCCCTTCAAATTCGCAACAGTACCGCTGAGTTTCTTGTCTTTACCACCCAGGCAGGTGAAAACTCCATTGAAGTGCGCGTTGAAGACGAAACAGTGTGGCTCACACAGAAACTTATCGGCGCCTTGTTTGACGTTGACGTTCGCACGATCAGCGAGCACTTGCAGAATATCTTTAAGAGCGGAGAGTTGGAACATGCCTCAGTTATCCGGAAATTCCGGAATACTGCCGAAGACGGGAAACAGTACCTGACGAACTTTTACAACCTTGATGCCATTATCTCTGTGGGGTATCGCGTTAATTCCCGGAGGGCTACCCAGTTTCGCCAGTGGGCAACGGGAATCTTGAGGGATTTTGCCATTCGTGGCTATGTGCTCGACAAAGAACGTCTGAAAAACGGTTCATTCTTCAGTAAAGAGTACTTCGATCATCTTCTCTCGGAAATCCGGGAGATCAGGGCAAGTGAAAGACGGTTTTACCAGAAGATAACGGACATTTACGCTACCGCAATGGATTATCGGGCCGATGCCAAGACAACGCAGACCTTTTTTGCCACAGTGCAGAACAAGCTCCACTTTGCTATCCATGGCAGCACCGCCGCAGAAATGATAATGAAGCGGGCTGACAGTAAGAAAGAACGGATGGGGCTCACGAGCTGGAAAAATGCGCCAGACGGCAAAATCCTCAAACCCGACGTTTCAATAGCAAAGAACTATCTTACTGAAAAAGAGCTGAAATCACTTGATCGTTTTGTCACCATGTACCTTGATTACGCGGAGGATCAGGCGGAACGGCACATCCCCATGACCATGGAAGACTGGGTAAGTAAGCTGAACGCCTTTCTGCAATTCAATGAACGGGACATACTCGATAACCCGGGCAAGGTGACCCAGGAGATAGCAAGGACCTTTGCTGAAAGCGAATTTGAAAAATACCGCGTCGTGCAGGACAGACTATTTGAGTCTGATTTTGATAAAGCTGTAAAGAAACTGGGAGACCCTGATGCCTAATTTCATCTCTGAATCCCAGATCGAAAAGGCCATTGTTCATCTCCTTACAAAAAAGCTTGGCTGGCGGCATATGGATTGCTTCACCAAAGAACCTGATACCCTCAAAGACGGCTCCGGGCGTGCCAATAAGACCGAAGTTGTGCTCATTGACATCCTAAAAAAACAGACAAAACAGATTAACCCCCGTGTACCTGAATGGGTAATTGACGAAGTTGTAGGGAACGGTCGCGACCGTTCCCTACTTGCAACCAGACATTATGCCATGTCCCAGGCCAATGCCAATAAAGAGGTTTACAACCTTATTCGCGACGGTGTGCCTGTGGAATATGAAAACAGCAAGGGAAAGAAAGAACGACCGAGGGTCAAAATCATTGACTTTGATAACCCTGCAAAGAATGATTTTCTTGTTGTTACACAGTTGTGGATCAAGGGAGAGCGATATTTCAGACGGCCCGATGTGCTTCTCTATGTGAATGGCATCCCCCTTGTTTTCATTGAGCTGAAAAACTCAAATATAGCGCTCAGAAACGCCTATGACGACAACCTTATCAACTATCGCCACGACATACCCCTTCTTTTTCAGTACAACGGCTTATGCATTCTTTCAAACGCCATCGAGACAAAGGTCGGCAGCGTCACTTCAGAGTGGGAGCACTTCTTTCCCTGGCTTCGCGTTGATGATGAGCGGGAAAAGGTAGACCGGATGCTGTTGAAGAAAGAAGGAACGAGCATTGAGCGGGCCATTGAAGGACTCTGCGATCAGCGGCGTTTACTTGATTATCTTGAGAACTTTATCCTCTACTATCGGGACACAAATAAGATTGTTGCTCAGAACCACCAGTTTATCGGCGTCAATAAGGCCATCAGGTCTTTTGAGACGCGCGAGGAAAGAGCGGGAAAATTAGGCGTTTTCTGGCACACCCAGGGCGCGGGCAAGAGCTTTTCCATGATCTTTTTTGTGCGGAAGATCTTCAGGAAATATACGGGTAATTTTTCCTTTGTAGTCATTACCGACCGGGACGACTTAGACGGACAGATATACCGGAACTTTCTTGATACGGTGACTGTGAAGAAGAACGAAGCGGCGAGACCGAAAGACGGGGAAGAGATGCGCCGTTTCCTGTCACTGAATAAAAGGATTGTTTTTACCCTCATCCATAAGTTCAGATGGCCCCAGGGTAAGAAATACCCTCTCCTTTCCGACCGGAAGGATATTATTGTCATCGTCGATGAGGCGCACCGTACACAATATCTGACCCTGGCGGAGAATATGAGGGCCGGTCTTCCCAATGCCCAGTACATTGCTTTTACGGGCACACCGCTTCTCGGAAGGGAGAGGAAGACAAATGCCTGGTTCGGCGACTATGTGAGCGAGTATAATTTTGTCCAGTCTGTCGATGATGAGGCCACGGTACCCCTTTTCTATCAGAAGCGCGTTCCTGAGGTGCTGATACAAAACGAGGATTTGAGCGAAGAGTTCTACCGGATACTCGAAGATGAAAATCTTGACGAGAAGCAGCAGGAGAAACTGGAAAAAGAATTCGCCACAGAGATTGAGATCATCAAAAGGGATGACCGGCTGGAGACTATTGCAAAAGATATCGTCCGCCATTTTCCGCAGCGGGGTTATCTGGGAAAAGGCATGGTTGTCTGCGTCGATAAATTCACTGCCGTGAAGATGTATGACAAGGTGCAGGCACACTGGAAAGAGGAGACAAAGCGCCTTGTAGGTCAGATCGGTAAAACAAAGGATGATACTGCAAAGGCCAGGTTTAGAAAGACTGTCGATTACATGCGAAGTGTGGAGATGACCGTGGTGGTCAGTGAAGAAGCAGGTGAAGAAAAGAAATTCGATGCTCAGCAACTTGATATAAAACCACATCGCAAGAAGATGAACGCCCTCGACAAGCAGGGCCATGACATCGAATATCGTTTTAAAGACCCCTTTGATCCGCTTCAACTTGTCTTTGTCTGCGCCATGTGGCTTACCGGTTTTGACGTGCACACCCTATCCACCATGTATTTCGATAAGCCCATGAAAGACCATACGCTCATGCAGGCCATTGCAAGGGCAAACAGGGTCACATCGCACGAAATAAATGAGGTTGCCAAAAAGAATGGCGAGATTATTGACTATTATAATGTCTTCAGGAACATGAAAAAGGCTCTGGCCGATTATGCAACAGGAACGGAAGGTAAGCCCCAGGATATGCCTGTTCAGGAAAAAGATGAACTTTTCAAGCTTCTTGACGATGCCTTGAACGAGGGCAGTAAATTCTGTGCTGCCATTGGTATTGATCTTGAAGAAATACTTGGAAATGACGAGATATTTAGGAACATTGATGCTTTCAAAGGGTTTGCCGATAAAATACTGGAGAAGGATGAGTGGAAGAAGGAATTTACCGTTTATGAAAATACCATTACCGCTCTCTATGAGGCCTGCAAGCCTGAGATACTGAGCGACAAAACTCGGCCTCTTGTACCTGTATTCCAATATCTGCGCGGTGTTATCGACAGCATCATCCAGCAGCAGGATGTTGATTCAGCAAAAAGAAGAATAGCGACCCTCCTCGATGAGAGCGTTGTAACTGCCGACTCTAATGCTGCCGGCGCCGACCGGGTGGTGGAATTCCAGATAATCCATAAAGGCCGCTCATTAGATTTGAGCAAGATCAATTTTAAGAAATTGAAAGAAGATTTTAAGAAGAGGGAATACAAGAACATCGAAATTGCCGATCTCAGGATATTCATCGAGCGCAAGCTGGAACAGATGATAGAACGGAACTCAACGAGGACCGACTTTGCTCAGAAGCTCCAGGAAATAATTGACCGCTACAACTCAGGAGGCTCCTCTACAGAAAATTACTTTGATGAGCTTGTAAAATTTACCGAAGGTTTGAAAGACGAAGAGGAACGGGCAACCCGTGAGGGTTTGTCAGAAGATGAGCTTGAAATTTTTGACATCCTGAAAAAGGATAAAATGTCAAAGGACGAGGCGCAGAAGGTGAAACTTGCCGCAAAATCGCTCCTGCATAGATTGACGAGCGGACGGCCGAAAATTCTTATTCAGGATTGGTATAAAGACAGCCAGACCCAGGAGAAGGTAAAAACAGCGGTGGAAAATGTCCTCGACGGATCATTGCCGGAAAGCTACGATAAAGAATTATTTCAAAGTAAATGCGGTAAGATTTTTGATCTGGTCTATGAATATTCTGTAAGAAAGACTAAGTGGGCAGCGTAATAAAGGCGCGGAAAGACTCTTATCTGTCAAAAAATGGTGACATAATAAGTTGGTTAAAGAGACAACCAGGCCCGCAAACTGCGGGGAGTTTCCCCGCTGAAAAATTAAACCGGTTCAGGGGAGGACTGACATTAAGCGGAAAATACCTGCCCTTCCCTGGGCCGTCATCGAACTCCTTTTCCTATGTCTTTCTTTGTGGCTATACTATGCCTAATATACCGCCCGTCGCCGCTGATACCGCAGATTTTGCAGCATATTTCAAGACCTGCATAAAGCCTGACGCCACTGATGACATAACAGAGCCTGAACTATCGCTGCTTCCGCTCGTACTGTCTGTAGAGTTGGCAAGCGGTGGAGGGGGACCATTCGGGTTGCCGGAGCCTTTCGTGATAAACTCCGATTGACTGATTGAACCATCTTTATTTGTATCAAGTTTGGAGTAAAGCTCATCAGCCCGGGACACTGTCATATCGGAAGGCTTGCCATTTATGAACTCCATTTTGCTTAGATTGCCATCTCCGTTTGTATCAATACTTTTGAATATCGCCTCTCTTAACAGACGACCGGTAGAACCGGCGCTATTATCGCTTGTGCCACCGGCTATAGACTCCAGAAGACTGACAAAAGACGCTGTGCTGTCACTGTCCGAGGCCAGAATTGAGCTTGCCGATGATGAACCACTTAGTACCGAGGACAGTTCACCCTTGTTTATAGAACCATCCTTTTTGGCATCAAACAAACTGAAAACGTTGTCTGCGGACGTACTTTTACTCGTGCCGGTACTCTTCGACGCCTGCAGCAATTGCAACAGATAACCGGAACTCGATGTTCCATTTACACCATAGACCATATAAGCCTCCCTGTTTATGTGAGGTTGTTCCTCGCTCCCTCCTTACGAGCGATAGAAAATGACTTACATTATATAAAGCAATGTATGTGCCATAACCGGCATATATCATTATCTTTAATTATATCAGCGGTTATAGTATTTCAGAGCGGGTATGATGGTAGGCAGAAATGAGGAAAATGTTTCTCATAGCGGAAAAATGTTCCTATGGGCAGACCCAAATTCAGTCTCCTCTTTTGAATCCAGGTATTGTTAAAAGTTTCAATCCCCGATTTTCATCATTTTCAGCAATCATATTGAAAAATGGCTTCGAAAGTGTATTTCTCACAAAGCATTGCCTGTATTGGTTCTATTGAAGTGTTTAATTTTTTCTAACACTGTGTTAGAAAAAACATTGCTGTCTTAAATAAGAAACATAAATTGTGTCAATGGACAGGGCAATGCAGATCTTGTGGTTCAGCGGGATTCTTCCTGACTGTCATTTTTATTTTCATACATACAATTATCCTCAATCGCATGCCCCTGGCGACAGGTATCAATATAAGCCTGATAGCATTTGGGAAGCCTGGGGCCTTTGACCGGATTGCGATCAGGTTCTTTTTTGTCTTCTTTGTCATGACAAGTCATCATATCTCCCTATTTTTGCAGGAATGCCGCATAAATGCAATAGATTTTCATCGGCTCATATTCCTTGCTTTATCCGTCACATTTTCCGATAATGAGATAAGGGTTTATCGTAAATGTACTATGGGAGCAGGAGGTCGGAACAATGAAAACTATCAGAAAAATCCGGAAAGTGATGGGAAGCGTGTCTACTGTCGAGGGAGCGGGCGTTCATCTGAGGCGGGCTTTTGGCTCAAACGAAGTTCCTGATTTTGATCCATTTCTCATGCTCGACGATTTTCGTTCCGATGACCCGCGCCATTACGTGAAAGGTTTTCCCTGGCACCCGCATCGCGGAATTGAAACAATTACATATGTTCTTTACGGCAGTGTCGAACATGGTGACAGTATGGGAAATACAGGCATAATTGCCGGCGGTGATGTTCAGTGGATGACGGCAGGCAGCGGCATTATCCACCAGGAGATGCCTAAAGGTGATGAGTCGGGACGGATGGGCGGTTTCCAGTTGTGGGCAAACCTTCCGGCATCACACAAAATGATGGAGCCCCGCTACCGCGGGCTTACAAAGGATGAGATACCGGAAATTTCTACGGTGAATGGAGTTAAAATACGGATTATTTGCGGTGAAGTCGATGGTACAAAGGGGCCTGTTACTGATATAGTCACTGATCCGGAATATCTGGATGTAACCATCCCGAGCAATTCAGCTTTTACCAGGCAAACTGTGACGGGCCACACAGTCCTTGCCTATGTCATTGAAGGAGAAGGCTATTTTGACGCGGAAAAGAAATTTCAAGTCGGCAATCATAAACTTGTAGTCTTCGACGAAGGCGATCAGATAGAGATTTCCACTGAGGCGCAAAAGGTGCGGTTTCTGCTTATCTCAGGGAAACCGATAGGCGAACCGGTTGCCTGGTACGGACCGATTGTGATGAATACTCAGGAGGAATTACAGACTGCCTTCGATGAGTATCGTGCCGGCACGTTCATTAAGCACAATAAAATAAAGTAGAAGTTTGACAGAGGAATCCGCACTTGATTTTGAAATTCCGACACAGGAAATCCGCCATATCCCACCATCCCGAAAAACCATTCAGGGAATTCGTTAACACAGTGTTAACGAATCCATAATCAGCCGTAAAACCAATACAGACAACACTTTCCGAGCATGCCATTTTTTAATACAGTTTTTGGCAGGGTATGCCTGCCTCTTTAAATTCAGCCCTTAATTCCTCCCCTTTTTCCTGGAGGAAATCCTCTTTAACAGCCCATTCAAGTCCATGTTTTTTATAAATACGGTCGGCGTAATGATAATTGTACCTGTCAATCAAAACATGGTCTATCTTGCCCCTGAGCTTTTCAGCAAGCTCCCCGGCGCCGGGGAGCATGGGAGCGATCATGGCAAAAGTTCTGATCCCCTCTGCGTGAAGAATGCCCAGTGCTTCAATCCGCTTCTCTATCAACGGAGCGTTCGGCTCAAATATTTCGCGCACCCTTTCATCAGCAGTTGTTATGGTAAATCCCACCTCAGCATCCGCTGATTTTTTCAATATTCCCATGTCCCGCAAAACCAGAGGGGATTTTGTCTGGATTGTAACCTGCCAGCCGCCCTCTATGAGGACTTCAAGGCATTTTCCGGTGAGCATATATTTTTCTTCCGCCTGCTGATAAGGATCACAGACCCCGCTTATCCATACCATTCCTTTTTTCTTTTTCCTGATTTCCCGGAACAGAAGTTCGGGGGCGTTTATTTTCACGTCCACAAACTCTCCCCATTGTTCATGGTGCCCGGTAAATCTCTTCATGAACTTCGCGTAGCAGTAGATGCAGCCGTGGCTGCACCCCACATAGGGATTCACTGTATAGTCGTAAATCTGTGATTTGGAGAGGATAGTCTTTGCCCTGATTTCTTTGACGATCATACAATAATTATACAGCAGAAGTGTGGGCAAGAGGCAGCAAAATATTGTTCCGGCCCCATCCAATGAAAAAGTCAAAGAACCTAAAATCTTCCTTGACAAAAACCAGACCGGCACATTAGATTAGACCAATATATTCAATTATTTATTTCAAGGAGGATATTATGTCAAAGATTGAATTAGGCAGAGACCGCTTGCTTTTATCCTACCCGATGCCCTGTGCGATTGTCGGAGCAAAAGTTGAAGAAAAAGTTAATTATATTACGATAGCCTGGCTAAGCATGGTGAACCCTGAGCCTCCATATATAGCCATTGCCATGAATAAGAACCATTATACAAACCCCGGGATAAAGGCCAACAAGACATTCAGCGTCAACATCCCTTCTTCGGATATGGCTGAAAAGACCGATTACTGCGGCATTGTTTCGGGACGGAAATTCGACAAGTCTGTCATTTTTGAAACATTCTACGGCAAACTTGAAACAGCGCCTATGATCAAGGAATGCCCCTTCAACGTGGAGTGCAGACTGGTGCAGACCGTCGATCTGCCTGCCGAAGAACTTTTCATCGGGGAAATTGTCGCGGCCTATTGCGATGAAAACTGCCTCACCGGGGGCGCTCCTGATCTGAGTAAAATAAACCCCTTTGTCCTTATCATGTCCGAAAGAAAATACAGGGGGTTAGGGCAGGATTTAGGCGCAGCATGGGAAATGGGGAAAAAACTGATAAAGAAATAGGTTCTCACAAAAAACCATGATAAATCATATTTCAGGAGAATAAAAATTATGGAAAGACATTTTCATACACAAATTTACAACCTTTGCTACCATCGGCAGATGTCATGGGCGGGAAGCCTGAAACAGGGCATGTCCCTCGCTGCAATCGTTCTTTTCATTTCATTAAGCCTTTGCGGAATATGCGCTGCGGAAACTACTGCCGATACCACCGGCGCGAAGGTCTCTGCAAAGCCCCAAATGGTTTATGTGGCTGATTTTGCCCTTGACGTTGAATCCGGCAGCAAGAAAAGTAAAGGGCTGTTGCCGGCAAGGCAGAAAATAAAGGACACTGTAAATCGGACGGGCGTGACAGGCAAAGAAACCCCTGAAGAAACGGCAAAGAAAATCGTTGATGCCATGGCGGAATCCATTGTAAAGGAATTGAATGACAAAAACGTAAAAGCCCGGCGGCTTTTTTCACAGCCTCCGCCTTTTACGGACTGCCTGCTCCTGGAAGGAGAATTCATGGACTTCGACGAAGGTGAACGCATGAAAAGGGCGATCATCGGTTTCGGGAGCGGTTCATCGGAAATGCAGGTAAGAATGATGTTCAGTGAAATTATGGACGGGAAAACCAGTCTCCTTATAGATACGGCAACGGACGGAAAAAAAAGCAGGATGCCGGGGGCTGTCGTTACCAAAAATCCATACGTAGCCGGTGCAAAATTTGTCCTTACCAAAAACGCCCCTGAGAAGGAAGTCAAAAAACTGGGTTCGAACATTGCCGACAAGCTCTATGAATTTATGATAAAACAAGGTTATATTGCACAGCAGGCAAAGTGAACTGCCCCGTCGCAAGCGGACAAGGTGGAGGGAAGTATGGGAAATGAAGAAGACATTCTTCATTTCCGCCTGATTCACATAAGCGTATATGGGAATCAGGCTTGAGTGGTCAGCGGCATGTCGGCACGGTTTCATTGCGAGCGAAGTCGAACAAAAATGTTCAGGTTTGGATGGGCTGCAAGTCTTACAGGCCGCAGACGTACTGAATGTACGTCGGAGGATCGTAAGGCGAAGCAGACCGCCAAAGATGGATATTTTCGACATGCCGCTGACCGACCAAGGGAAAAACTAAAAAAACATATTTCTATAAAAAAAGATATGATGAGTCAGAAACTTTTAACAAACCACATACATCAAACAGGAGGTTAAGTTATGGAATTAAAAACCGTTAAAATCGACATTACTGAAGGGCTGAATATTATCATCGGTCAATCACATTTTATAAAAACCGTTGAAGATATGTACGAAATCCTCATCGGCTCATCTGCTTCCCTTAAATTCGGCATTGCCTTTTCAGAGGCAAGCGGTCCCTGCCTTGTCCGGTATGAAGGCAACGATGAGGAGCTTGTGAAGCTGGCATACGACACATCCTTTTCCCTCTCCTGCGGGCATACATTCGTAATATTTCTAAAGGACGGCTTTCCCATTAATGTCCTCAACGCAGTGAAGGCTTGCCAGGAAGTGTGCCATGTCATATGCGCAACGGCAAACCCCTTGCAGGTCGTAGTCGCGGAAGATGGCGACGGCCGGGGCATCATGGGCGTTATTGACGGTTCAAAACCCAAAGGCATAGAGGATGAAAAAGAAAAGAAGGAGCGCAAGGAACTTCTTAGAAAATTCGGGTATAAATTGTAATGAAAATTCGCCGTTACTTTTGGCAACAAAAATCTGTTCTGAGAACCACATGGCTGGGGAAACTCCTTGTAGGCTTGTTTTTGTTTCTCCTGATATATGTAAGTCGCGGTCTCTGGCTGGATTGTGCAACATCATTCATTTCGGCAAAAGACACTGCTTCGCCGGCAGAAGTAATAGTCATCGAAAATTGGCATTATCCTGCAAGAACGAGCATCAAAATATCCCTGAGCCTGCTTTCAGATAATATGGGCAAGAGCATCTTTCTCACAGAGTACCCTTTTTCAAAATCAAATACTCTGTCAGGCGCAACGTCTCCACCCTACTATTATGATATTCTGTCTCTTCTTTTCAAGGGTGAAGGGTATGATTTCGGGAAGGTAAAGATGATCCCTGTTTTAACGAGAGATCCTGTCACATGGAATACGGCCCTTACTGTTGTGGGAACTATTGCAGCGCAAGGCTATCGTTCAATGATTCTTGTTTCACCCTGGCATCACAGCCGGAGAAGTTGTGATGCCTATACAAAGGCAGGCGAACAAAAAGGCGTCAAAGTTTTTTGTAAACCCGTTGAAGAATGCCCGAGAAAAGACGATTGGTGGAAATCAGATATCGGATTAAGTACGGTTTTCTCGGAAATCATAAAAAGAATTTACTATATAGCAAAGGTCATATGATGCATATCAATACCTGAACATTCCCTTCTCATAAATAACCAGTTTTTTCCCTGAGGTCAGGTGCGCCGTTATGGTCTTGTCTTCCGTATTCACAAGGTCCCAATGCAGCGCTGAATCGTTAAAACCGAGTTTCTTCTTCATTTCCTTTGTCATATCGGCAGGATTTCCTTCATATGTATCGGTATATGACGCGCCGACAGCGATATGTGAATTGCCGTATTTCCCGCCGAAGTTCTCATCAAACAAGGTATCGGCCATAAACCGGTCAATCCGGGAAAACCTTATGTCTGTCAGTGAAAATTCGCCGACCTTCGAGGCTCCCTTGTCCATGGCAATCTGCTTTTTAACAAAATCTTCACCGGTTTTTGCCTCGACTTTAACAACAGAACCTTTCTCAAAGAAAAGTTTTACATCTTCCACATAGTTGCCGCTTCTGAATGAAGGCAGATTCGCATAATAGACCCCTTCGGTGCCGCGCCAGTCAGGAGAAAGAAAAACCTCAAAACTCGGTATGTTATGCCCTGAAATGCCTTTCCATTGTCTCTTTTCTCCGGGTGTTATTTTCAAATCGATATTTTCCGACTCTATATGGAAATATTTGACCTTCAGGCCGTTCAGCCATTTTTTAATACCTTTAACATCTTTATAAATCGATTCCCATGCGCGCACAGGGTCGTTATCATCAAGGTAACAGGCTTTTATAATCTGGGAAGTATATATTTCATCAGTTGTCTTTGCCTGCTTTGCAAGCTCATCTGTAGGGAACGTGCAGAGCGTCCAGCCGTTGTGCCCCTCTTCCTCCCGTTTGTCGAGAATTTCCCGCAACGGTTTCCTTGATACAAGCACCCTGCCGATCCTTGCCGGGTCTATGTCTTTAAGATTTGTAAGGGATTCAGGGGCGCGAAGAAATATTCTTCCGTGGAGGTTTTCAAACAGCTCCTTTTCGCCGGGAGCTATAAAAACAAGCTGTTTGTCGTTTGCCTTTTTATAAAAGCTCTTCTCCATTACATATGTTCCGATCATCCGCTGAATAGGGTTCATTCCCATATCGAGTATTTTGCCGTGAAGTATTTCCGCAAGTCCCATGGCCGGACGGTCGTACTGAATCAGGATAATGTCGCCCTTTTTGAATTTTCCCTTCCGCGCAGTCTTTAAGCCCCAGAGAAGTACGTCCGCGTATTTATCAAGCTGCTCATCTGTAAACATTTTATTCTCCTTTTGTTTTGCCTGGTTTTGTTAAAAGTTTTTGTTTCATTGTTTAGTCTATTGTGCATTATTTTATGTTTTCTCCTGGTCGGTTAACGGCATCTTCGGGATTGTCCATCTTTGGCGGTCTGCTGCGTCTTACGATCCTCCATCGTACATTCAGTACGATTACGGCCTGTAAGACTAACAGCCCATCCAAACCTGGACAATCCCGATATGCCGTTAACCACTCCAAGCCGGATTCACATATGCGTTTATGTGAATCCGGCGGAAATGAAGAATTTTCTTCATTTCCCATACTTCCTTCTACCCCCCCGTTATCTCCTTGTAAACGTTTGTCAATGCTCATTCTGTGCATTGGTTTTTCATTTACTTTTTGACAATACCTTTTGCCTGGTTTTGTTAAAAGTTTCTTTCCGTTGCTCTTATTCTTGACCAGTTTGTCTTTGTTCTCCTGGTTGTGCTGCGACATTTGAGAGGACCTTCATGCCGAAAAGAAACCGGAGTATGTTAAAACGGCGCACTGCAAACTCGTATAATCCCAGAATGAGGATAAGTGAGGGAAGAAAGATCAGCAGCCATTTCATAATATCCGGAATTTGCCAGGGAAGGATATAAAAGCCAAAAATCAGAAGGACTGTCTGGTGCATGATATAGAAGGGCAGGACCGCTTCATTGGAATATCTCAGGAACGGCCCGTCGTGAGTGAGGTACCTGTCGGCAAAACCGATGAAGGTGAGAATCCAGCACCAGGAACCGGCGGAAAACAGTAAGTCATACCAAAATAATCCCGGTGTTCCATTTCCCGGCCTGACATAACCAAACTGCCGGTAAAGGACGGCAGAGACAATCAGAGCCCCGGCAAGGTAGAAGATGCGCGTTTGTCGAATGTGAGTCTGAAGACCGTTGTGAGAGAAAATAATAAAGCCATAGAACAGGTAGAATAAGTAGACGGGAAAGGACCATCCGCCCCATTCGCGCATGCCGACAAAAGAGTGCGGGTCGAGCATATAACACAACAGAAACACAGGCAAAATTAAAAGGAGGACAACACCGGGCCTGGCGAGGAAATCACCGAATCTGCCAAGAAAGCTGCGGCCGGCACCTTTGAGCAGGCGGAACAGCGGGAAATAAACAAGACTGAACACAAAGAGCATCTGTAAATACCACAGGTGAAGGCCCATCCAGGCGAAATTGCCGCCAAAACCGTACATGCCGTCGAAGTAGTGCGGATAGAATGCGATAAACGACCCGGAAAACTGATTATGTGAAACCCGTTCCAGATAAACACAGAATGCAACATGGGTGAACACGCCGACCACGAAGGGGACAAGAAGGCGTAATACCTTGTCGCGAATAAAGCCGGCAAAATTCCCTCTGTCCACCGAATGGAATAGACTGGCGCCGGAGATTACAAATATAAGAGGCATCAGCCAGGACAGCATGAACATAATCCACACTTGCACACCGGAGTAGACTGAAGCGCTCTTGACATGCCAGGGCATTTGATCAAAAAACCGTCCCGAATGGAAAATAAAGACAGCCAGGATAACCAATATGCGTAGCCAGTCTAAGTCGTAGCGGCGTGATGATTTTGCCTCGGTAGTCATTTGGCTCCTTAATTCTAACACCGGGTATCACCGGGAAGCAAGCGCTTTTCTTTTGAGAATATCGGCGGCTGTGGATATTGCAGGTAAATCAGGATAAGAAGGCGTAAGAATCTCCAACAACTTCTTTGGCCCCCCATGTGGGATGTTTTGATCTGGCCTGCACAATGGCTTCGATGACGGCTTGATCTGTTTCATGGGGACGGGAATGGGGTCTTTTTGATTGATCAAGCAGGCCTTCTGATCCATATTCTTCATATCTTTTGATCCACTTGTAGCTGGTCTTCCTGCTTATATTGAATTGATGGCATAATTCGTTGACAGGGAAATACTCGTTCAAGTATTCTGCTATAAATCTTACTCTCTGGTTCATAATGGTAACTCCTTCCCAACCCATAGACACCTCCTTTCTGTGTGTCTATGAATTAATACTAAAGTGTTACCTATGTCCCTGTTCGGTCATTTATAACATTTTTGACACATTACATTTCAACATTTCAAGAGCGTCCCCTTCACCCATTCTCACCCTTCGCCTCAAGAGCGTCCCCTTCGCCTCCGAACTTCAGGAGGGGGTAATTGCCTCTGCTGCATCAAGAAAATGTTTTTCCGAAACTGTTTCGGAAAATTGATTAATCCTTTAATAATATACTGTTACACTGGAAACCTTAAAGTAACAATTTTTTGCTTTGGTTTAAGGAAATGCCGTATCTTTTTTCCGGCATTTCCTATAGTCCACACCGTGAGCTATTCTACCTCACCTCCTCCACACTCCATAATGTCTCTGTAGGAGACGGGAAGGATGCCGCATACTGGAGTTCCATCCTTATTCTTCCATCAACTCTTCTGGGTATGCCGAATCTGATTGTTCCTCCGGGTCTTGTCCATTCGGCAAGACGGATGAAGGAGCCGTTATTGATTTCATTTATAAGGTTGGGTGTTACAGTGCCCCGGTCAAAGGTCTGGGGAGGACCGAACTTTCTTATCATAAGATCCCTTGTTCTCTCAAAGGTCTGCATCATCGAGTTAGGGTTGCGAAGATCATCGAAGTCTATTACAACGAGGGATTTATTCAGTGTTAATCCTTTCTGCACAAGAGCCAGTTTCTGCCTTTCCATGATTTCCTCGAAGAAGGGGGTATTATAGATGAACAGATCGGGGAGTTCAGTAGGACTCTTTATATTGGCATCGGCAAGGCGGGTTAAGGCTGTCTTTATATTCATTCCCGGAGTAAGATCATCGAACTTAAGAGGGCTTATAAGTTCCTGTCTGTCTGCAGGAACCTGCACCGGTGCGCTTACCGTTACCTGCTTTGAAGGCTTGTCGAAGTGGTATGTCCAGAAGGCTGCCACTCTGGTTGATTTGGTATAGGTGCCCGGATCGGGACTTCTTCCGTCATAGTTGAACTCGGCTCCGAAGGTATGACTCTTATAGATGAACTTGTAGAGAATATGGGGGGAGAACGTAGCAACATCCGGTACTCCGTCTGCACGGTAGTGCTGGTTTATAGTATTAAAATCAACGGTAAGGGAATGGGGGTTCTTATTGAGATTCATGGAGAGGGTGAAGGTAAAGGTATCGGATCTGCTGTTTCCGTCATTGACTCTGCGGTAGACTATGCCGGGTGAGATAATACCGGTAATGTTTTTATACATAATGGGCACATCAAAACCCGCACCGGGCTGAATGGTTGTTGTATCATCCGTATTAGCAACCTTGCTGTGGTTCTTCTGGAAGAAGAAGGAAGGACGGAAGTTGACTCCATAGGCAAGGGGTTTGTTCAGGCTTGCAGCTAAAGTGCTGCTTATATTGTTAGATGTATTCTGCTCATTGGAGATATCCTGAATAAATCCGTCTATGTTCCCGGTAAATCCTGAGAAGAAAGGACCGGAGAGGTTGAGTCCGTAAGTATTCGTATCATTGCGGTTATTGGTTGATACGGCATCTCTGTAGAACTGTGTTCTTCCACGAAGTTCCATTCCTGTGAGAAAACGCCAGCTCGCATATCCTTCTATAGCCTGTCGGTCAGGGGTTATTGTCGCTCCCTGGGGACGGTAATCCTGACCGTATCTTTCGAATCTGGCACGGTAGTTGAACTGCCGGGAAGCACCGTTGCCCCTGGTCTCGAAGAAGAGACCGAAGTCGTCCTTATTCTGACCGGTATCAGGGGTTGTCTGTCCGTTGTGGTCTCCGTTGAAATAACCTAGTTCTCCTTCAAAGGTTGTTGAACCGAGTTTGTGTTTTATCTCCTTTTCTCCTGCAAAGCTCATGACGTTCTGCATCCGGTATTGGGCATTGGATGATTCATCTCTGCTTTGCATGTTGTTGACATAGTTTAAACTCATCTTCCCCCAGGTACCGTGTTCCATGAGATAAGATGCTCCTGATGAATAGTTCCTTGAAGGGGTGAAATCCCTCCAGGTCTGATTTGATGCACCGGAGAAGAACAAGAGAGAGTTTTTCATTATATCCGATGAACCCGGCTGGAATTCAAGCTGGGCTCCTTTTAATGACTGCTGGATTGTTCTTAAACTGAGATTACTGAAGTAATCGCCTGCTTCAAAACGGTAGGGAAGTGATACATCACCCTTTTCCTTGAAGAAGCTGAGACGTTCCGGTACAACTCCATGATAGGTGCTTCTGTAGGCAGAGTCATTTAAAACACCTACTATCTGTGTTCTCCATGTATCATAGGGGCTGTTCCTCTTTGTCATTGTCATGTCGAACTCATTGTAGGACTGGGAACCCTTGGACTGGTAGGGACTCATTGCTTCATTCCCGATAACGTCATAGTATTCATAGCGCATGGTGTTGTTGCCGGTGATGGAGAGGGAGTCATAGGCATCCTTGAGAGGGGAGGAGGACTGGGGAAGGGGCGGGTTCTGGGCTGACAGGAATGAAAAAGGTAAAATCAACAGAATGAAAACAAACGCTAAAATCTTCATCATTGTGCACTCCCTTCCAGTTCTGAAGTAACTTTAAGGATGTATTCATTCGTTCCTTCCAGGCGCTGAAACCCTTTCGTGGGATCGTTATACTCAACCTGGGTGCGGGCTGTGGCTGATACCATACTCACAAGCGACGATTCACCGGAATCGTTCTTTTGAATATGCTGGTTCAGGGTTTGTACACCCTGGACGGAGAGAAGTCTCAGTTTAGCGTCTTTCGGTACTCCCGTCGCCAACTTATCGAGCAGGCGATCTTTATTGTAGAATTCGCTGCCCAGTTTTACATCCATTTCCGGTGTATTCCATGCGCTCATGATCTTCTCTACACCCTTTTCCACTTCTCTTGTATCGACAGGCATAGGTTTTTCAACATGCGCTGCGCCGGGCGGGAGCCTTGTTGGTGCAGGTATCGGATTGAAGGGGCGAAAGTCAGCAGCAAGGGAGGGGGAAGCTAAAGTAATAACTATTATAGCAATGAACAATGATCGTATCATTTCTTCCCTCCTTATTGGGTGATGCTTATTATTGTTACACCGGATACAGTGGCTGTATGGGTTACAATATATGTAGTCCCGCCCACTCGGACCTTATCCGTACTGGTCGTACCAAGAGTCCGATTCCGCGTGTCTGTCCTGCCTGTATCACACCATCTGTAAGCACCCTGCGGTTTCGCTCCGTATGTTGATGAGCCCTTTATAAAAAGAAGTTTGCTGTCCTGTGAAGATGAACCGTAACCGGTATTCAGCGTTGAAGATGAACCAAGAATGAGGTTGGCCATCGGAGGGTCGCCGCTGCTCCAGTTCGAGGTCAGGGTGCCGCCCCTGCTTCCTCCGCTGCCTGTGCTGCTTCCGCTCGATACTGCAACTGAAGGAGTTGCAACAGTGCTTCCACCAAGGGGATTCGTGGGGTCAAAGGGATTGTTGCCGCTTATAGGTTTTGTACTTACAACTTCGATCGTTGGCGGCTTAGGGGGTACAGGCGGAGGTTTGGGCTTCGATTCTTTCCCGCCGCCAGGGTCAATCTCCCCCTGTTCACGGCAGTTCTTTTTGTACCATTCCTGAATATTCTGAAGTCCCGCCTTGTAGGATGTTTTTCGTTCTTTTATATATTTGCGCGGCGCTTCCTTCATGAAAAGTTCCACGATTTTTTGGAAGACCTGATCGTTCATCTGCTGGGCTGATAGTACCGAAGGTAAAAAGAAGAGGGCACAAAAAACAACAGTAAGAACTGATTTTGCAGAATCAATTATGTTTTTTCTCGTCATGTGTCACCCCCCCTACGCTGCCCTGACAAGGACGTACGGCATATCCATAAAATTCATCGATATCCCTTCTGTATCCACAAGTTCCTCCCATCCCGTATCGAGAGGGTCTTTCCACGGCATTTTGTTTTCAGGGAGCAGTCCTTCTATGGTTAGTTTATCCTTCGGAGGCCAGACGGACGATTCTTTAAAGAGGATCGCTCCCTCTGTCTGCCCTTTCGAGATGACACCCTGTCCCTTTTGCTCCTGCTCTATCATTTTCATTGCAGATGCCAAAAGGCTTTCCTCCTCATTCGTCAGGGAATTACCTGCATTTTTTATCTCCTGTTTGGCTGCATCAGCCTTGGCCGACAAAGCTTCCTGTGAGGCAGCATCATCTGTTTTCCTGCCGAGGTAATCTACAACAGCAGGGTCGGCATTTTGGGTGTTCTTGTAATAACCCTGCTTGATCTTATCGTTGATCACGTTATCCGGCTTATTATAAATGTCTTTCATGTCGGGCCTCATGCCCGGTCCTGCCGCAACAGACAATGGTCGACCTTCCTGTAAACCTACCTTTTGGTAATCAATCCCTTTATCCATGTTTCTGGCAAGTTCATTTATTTCCTGCTTAAGCGTATCGCTGTATGCGGCCGCGTATAGATCCCTATCATTCTTGAAAAGTTCTGCTTTTCGCTTAACTTCCATTTCCTTTTCCACCATTGCTTTTTGAAATTGTCTTGCATTTACTGCTTTATCGGCGAGGTTTGCACCTTTCATGGGGTATATGCCTCCGGAATCGAAGACAACAACCCTGTAGACGCCCTTGTTTATCTCTTCAAGACCATAATTGTTGGTATGATTATCCAACCAAACATATCCCTTGGCGTTTAAATCCCTCATAGCCTGTTCCAGCGCAAGTTTCTGCGCATCGTTCAACTGCCCCTGCTGTTCTTTCATCCATTCGTTGGCTGATTTTACCTTTTCGTTAATCTCAACCCTGCAGGAAACCCCTTTTTCATCTTTGACATACATAACCTTGTCTCTGCCCGCCATCCTTACAAAATTACTCTGTGTGCTGTTAATAGCCTCTCTCCCGACATCATCAAGACTGGCGCCCAATTTACCCTCCGGCGTATTCAAAGGTGTCACACGCACCACTTTATTATCGTCGACTCCGTTGATGTAAGCATCGCTTGTTGCCCCATGTCCCAGCTTATTTTTTGAAACAGGTACTTCAATAGCGTTACCGTTTTCATCCGTAAACCTCTTGATTACCGCATCCTGCGAGGCAAGGGGTTTGCCCTTAACAGGACCGCTCTGTTTTTTGATGGCTTCGTCAAACTTTTTTTCGATTTCTTTTACCTTATTTTCAAGCTGGGTCTGTTTCCCTGCCTCCTCCAAAACGGATTTATTGTTTTCTATCGTCTTGTTAAGTTCTTTAGCCGATGCTTCAACAGCCTTTTTCTGTTCATTAAATATTTCTGCCGCTTTCCGGAGATCGTCAGGCACATGCTGCCCCGTCTTTTCCAGGTTTTTAACTTCATCGGCAATCCTTTTTCCGTCATAATACTTCTCAAGCTTCTTAACTTCGTCATCAATATACTTTTTCCCTTCAAGAAGCTGTTTGTAAAGCTTCTGCTGCATTGCTGAAGACGATGCCGGAGCCGAAGGGTTCACCAAAGAGGTCAGCATCAATATGGAGTTCATCAATCCGTCAATTTCCTGATTCCTCTGCGTGATGGCATCCAATTGATTCATGCCGGCTGCAACGGCGCGTGCGTTTTCCTGGGGCGTGTCCCCCAGACCTTCAAACGGATTTTTGTAAAGCTCATTTTCTATTAGATTGAATGCCTTTCCGGCGCCTCTTAATGAATTTGCCAGATCGCTCTGTATCCCCTGACCCATAGCATTTAATATCTTCCCCAAGGCCGAAGGCTCCCACAGCTTTCTGACAAAGACATCGTTGTAGAGGCCTGTTCCTATTGCAGATGCTGCCGGAGCAATTACATCTTTTCCGAGATATTCGGTCCATCTTCCGGCATGATTAAGCATGTCTCCCGGTGCGGCATACCAGGGCGTATCGGCCATGTCATCGAAGACCCCTGTCTCAACTGCCCCTCCATACAAAGTATACGCAAGCAAATTCATCAGGGTTCCATTCCTGTAATAAGCTTTTAGGCGTTCTTCTTCCACCATCGACTCCACAACCCTCCGGTCCTGTTCCTGCTGCTTTACTCCATTTATCTTTAACCGTAGATTTCCGAAAGGCAATTCTCTCGGCACATCCTCCAGCAGGGGGAGATATTTCCTCTTGGGCGGCACCGGCAGTTTTATATTCATGCCGGGAAGCCCGTTGGCAAGGTCTTGTCCTGCAATGTACTGCATCTCGCCCGGTGAGCCGAGACAGTGCTCATATTCCCCGGAGTGAAACATCCGGGAAAGGGCCATTCCGGACGCCCCATGATTTGCCTGTATCTTTTCAAGTCCTTCATACAGCTTAAAAAGTTCCATATTTAATTTCTCGAGTTCTACCTGGAGACTTAGCCTGCCGGCATTGAATTGATCGCGCGCCTTTACCCAGGCCTCGCCTATCTCCCGCTTGTTTTTTTCGAACACGGCAAGAAGGCCTATTTTATTAGGATTGTATTCGACCATACCGACAGGCAACCCGTCGCCTATGACAGGAGCGCCGCCTTTGCTGGATTGAGTCCGCTCCTGGGCAAGCACTTCCGGTTTTACCGCAAGATCGAGCGATACAGCCTCTGCAATAAACATCTTGTATCGTTCCGTAACATTGGCTACCGGTTCGTATGCCTTCTGTATCTTCTCTATCCCGCTATTCCATAATACGGAAAAACCCCGGGCTTTTTCATAGAAGTTGACCGTATCGTTTACCATGAGATCAGTCATGATCTTTTCCACTTCCTGACAGGGTATAAGATCGAGATGCCTTTTCCGCTCCTTTATCTGCTTCCGGGCATCGGCACATGCCTCATCCATGCATTTTTCTTTGCTCATTCCCTGGGGTTTCCCCTTATTGTCTTTCAGTTGTTTGCCGGCGGCTGTATTTTTCGCCTCGTCCTTAACATTGCCGGTTCTTTCACAGCTCATGATATTGACGGGCACATCTTTCGGTTTCGGCGGGTTTTCCAACACTTCAAGGTGATTGACAAACTGCATCTGCACCTCTTTATTGTCTTTATCGAGACCCTTTACTTTCACTTCCGACACATTTTCCGGCATAAGGTTGATGATAGGCGCCTCTCCGCGTATCTTTTTCTGCTGCTCCTGCCCTTCCGGGGTTTTCCAGAATTCTCCCGCGCCGCAGTTATACACGCTGATCAGCTCCTGGGCCGGTTTTATTTTGAAGTTCTGTATCCCATGCCCCTGAAGATTATCAGGGAGAGCCGCCTCGATTACATAGCTCCCGTCTCCGTATTGATCCGCACGAAAATTATAACCAAGCCCGCCTGTCTGGGTCGCTACAACCTCACCCTCCTGTTTGAGACTCCATACCGCATCGTCGAACCTCTGCCAGGGGGTATCAACTGTCACCATAGCCGTATCGGATTCGGCGTCTATCCTGCCCTTTTTTATCATCGCCGTAAGAACATGGGTTTTGCCGCATTCTATATTCGGTGACTTTGATAAATTCCCGTATACTGTCACGCTCCCGCCCATAATCCTTATGCTTGTAATCCCCTCTGAGCGCTGATATTTTTTGTCTTTTACCAGATACAGGTTGGAATATCGCGGTGTCTGTCTCGGAAAGGCAACGGCTACGCCCGGCTCAAGGGTAATCACAAAACGGTAGTAGCCCTGCTCATTAAAGGTACAACCCCATCTTCCTGTCCCCATCTTGCCGAGGGAATAGAAACTTGAAGGAACATTCTCCCAGGCGCCGCGGTCATTCCTCTTCTGAACGGTAATGTTTACCGGTTCTCTGAGCGGGACATTGTCTTCTCTTGACCTCGGGTCAATTTCGCCGCCCATTATGCTGCCCTGAACATCAGTCATCGTTGTGGTCATGACTTGTCCATAATTTGCCTTGAGAGTAACGGACTGGTTTTCTCCAACCCAATGCTCTTTATTCTCCTTTTCTGCCCAGAAGTTAAGCAGCTTTCCGCCGCCGGGATGTATCACAGCCTGATCTCCGGCATCGGATACACCATAAAATACCGGAATCAGCAAAAAAAAGGCTATGCATGTCAGCATAAGCCTCCTATATTCTTTTTTGTCTCTCATTGCATCCTCCCTAATTCTTCTATGATTGACGGCAGCTCTCTAAAAAGCCTCTCTTTGGTAATACATATCTCCGCATTATTATTGCCGCCATTCATTGATTTCTCTATTTTGTACATACTGAAAAGAACAACTTTTATTTCAGGGTTTAGTTCCTTGATAGCTCTGCATGCATCTATCCCGTCCATCTCCGGCATCATAACATCCATGATTACAAGATGAGGAGATACCTTCTTTGATATTTCGAGGGCCTCCCTGCCGTTTTTCGCCTCACCTACGATCTCAAGACCTTGTAGTCCCTTTAAGTATCGTACTAATGTACTGCGAAAAAAGTCATGATCATCCACAACTACAACCCTGATTTGTTTTGGCATTGATTAATATTATTTGACTTTATAAAAGCTGTAAATACGACGAATGCAGTATTTTTGTAGGAAATTTCTGACTTAAATCAACCCCGCCTTTATGGCATACCTCACAATGTCTGCAACAGAATGGAGATCGAGCTTTTCCATGATTCTCATCTTGTGGGTATTAACGGTCTTCTCACTTATAAAAAGTTGCCCGGCAATCTCCTTGTTCTTGGCGCCGGCTGCTATGAGTTGAAGAACCTCGCGTTCACGTGTCGTTAGAAAAAGCAGCTTTTCGTCCCCTTCGTCAGGCGCATTAATAAGTTCTTCCGATACCATGGCGCTGATGAATTTCCGGCCTGACGCAACCGTTTCTATGGCGTAAACAAGGTCTTTGAATGTGCTCTCTTTCAACACGTAGCCGAATGCACCGAGCCTTATAGCTTTGGATGCCAGCGATGTATTGTTATGCATTGTAAGGAATATGATCTTTGTATCATCAAGTTTATCCCGGTGTAAATGTTCCATCATCTGAAGACCATCCATACCGGGCATGGAGATATCAATGACAGCTACGTCAGGCTTTTCTTCGAGGATCAGCCGCAAGGCCTCTTCCCCGCTTCCTGCATTACCTATCACATCTATTGCGGGTGCCGATACAAGCATCTTTATGAGTCCTTCCCTGAATATGGCATGGTCATCAGCTACAATTACGCGAATCATCGCACAGGCACCTCCGCTATAATTGATGTACCTGAACCGGGCGCGCTCTTTACGATCAGTGCGCCGCCTAAAAGTTCGGCTCTTTCCTGCATTATCGAAAGACCGAGTCCGTTTGACGAATTGTCCATTTTAGAGGCCACAAACCCTCTTCCGTTATCTGTTATCTCCAACAATAATGCCCTGCCTTTATTTTCAAGGTTTATCTTTATCATTGTTGCGGATGCATGTTTCCCGATATTAGTCAGGGCTTCCTGACAGATTCTGTACAGGTTGTGCTTTACCTGCTGTGAGACGTCCAAAGATTCTACTGCCTTGACAATAACCTTAATTCCGGATATTTGTTCAAAGTTTTTTCCATATTGAATTATCGTTTCAACAATATCGAGTCTGTCTAAAAAAGAAGGGCGCAATTCCGTAGCAACTCTCCGGACTTCTTCAATGGTTTTAGTTACCTCCGACCTGAGCTGCAACAGTGTTTCTCTTTCAACTGTCTTGTCCGTTTCTGTCTGCACACCCATCATGTCGAGATTCAATTGTACGGCAAGCAAAGACTGGCCCACACTGTCGTGGAGTTCCCTGGAAAGCCTCGCCCGTTCTGACTCCTGGGCTTCAAGTATTTTCCTGGACAGCAGGGTATGGCTTTTGTTAATACGGGCGTACATATGAATAAAAGTGAAAATTCTGAGAAACATAAATGCCGGTCCTGCAAGAACCCACATAAAATCCCTGTAAAACCGGAAAGGGTATGCACCTGATACTCCGGTAACCGCAAACGATATACCTGCGAAAAGAACACAGAGTACCGCCGCGAGCATAATCCCCGACTCATAGACCTTTCTCAGCCAGTTACTTATTGCAATGCGCAACCCTTCAATTCCTGCTGCAAGGATGATGATGCACCATATATACGGTATGAGAAAATAAAGCTGTACATTGAAAAAAAATAATGAGCAAAGACATAGAAGAATAGCTGCTGTTGTCATGGCTTTCAGAAAAAAGGTAACTTTCTCGTTATAAAGATATGTCAGCATGAACGGTATCGTTACCGGAATAAGGGCTATCATGGAGAAATATATTCTTTGAAGGATATAAGTCTTAAGACCGCTCTCATAGAATAAAAGACTGTCCATTATGTATATGAAGCAGGCAAGGATGATGTAAAATCCGAAAGAAATAGTATTTTTTTCCAGTGCACCGGCTATAACATTCAGGACAAATTGGAGAAGTATTATAAGGAAAAGCGCCAGCATCATCATCTCGATTTTTATCTGATAAAAATCGTTGCGGAACTTATATAGAAGCAGCTCCGAATATTCGCCGATACGAATACTGTCTGCAAGTACCGCCCCGGGCATGTATACGAACATGACGCGTAAAGCAAGAACATTCTCGCCATACTGTTTTAAAGTATCCGGAGGTATCTTACACAACCTTGCGGTATTTGGGGCTGCCACAAACTTATTTCCTATTACGCCTTCACCGCCTATTTTTACCCCATTCAAGTATATCTCATCAGCTCCGGAAGAAGGACCGATAAGGAGTGCAGGTTCTGTTAGGGATTTCTCTGGAAAATAGAAATGTATCCTGTACCAGGTAATGCTTCGGGGGGATATCTTTTCCCATGTAGTCTGCTTATCGGTTAGTTGCCATGCGGTATCGTCAAAGTGAAGGGGAGACCATTGGGGGTTGTCTCCGGAGGAGTATCTGATACTGCCGATGATCTGTATATTGGGGTCTGCTGTATGGGCTGCGGGTATAAAAAGGAACAACAATATGCACCATATCCATATAAGTACCCTGACATGCTTTTCGCGCATAAACACCTGTATTTGTTTTGGAAAGTGACATATCAGTTATAATATGGTTTCAGATTATTATCAATAACTTTCGCCTGTTTTGTCTATAATTTACCAGGACTCACGCCCGTCCCCGTATGGGGGGTCGCCCCCCTCCATCAGCCAAGCTGTCGGAGCCTCCCCCTCTCGCTCACCCTGTGAGCTATTCTACCTTACCTCCTCCACACTCCATAATGTCTCTGATACAGGAGGGAAGGATGCGGCATACTGGAGTTCCATCCTTATTCTTCCATCAACTCTTCTGGGTATGCCGAATCTGATTGTTCCTCCGGGTCTTGTCCATTCGGCAAGACGGATGAAGGAGCCGTTATTGATTTCATTTATAAGGTTGGGTGTTACAGTGCCCCGGTCAAAGGTCTGGGGAGGACCGAACTTTCTTATCATAAGATCCCTTGTTCTCTCAAAGGTCTGCATCATCGAGTTAGGGTTGCGAAGATCATCGAAGTCTATTACAACGAGGGATTTATTCAGTGTTAATCCTTTCTGCACAAGAGCCAGTTTCTGCCTTTCCATGATTTCCTCGAAGAAGGGGGTATTATAGATGAACAGATCGGGGAGTTCAGTAGGACTCTTTATATTGGCATCGGCAAGGCGGGTTAAGGCTGTCTTTATATTCATTCCCGGAGTAAGATCATCGAACTTAAGAGGGCTTATAAGTTCCTGTCTGTCTGCAGGAACCTGCACCGGTGCGCTTACCGTTACCTGCTTTGAAGGCTTGTCGAAGTGGTATGTCCAGAAGGCTGCCACTCTGGTTGATTTGGTATAGGTGCCCGGATCGGGACTTCTTCCGTCATAGTTGAACTCGGCTCCGAAGGTATGACTCTTATAGATGAACTTGTAGAGAATATGGGGGGAGAACGTAGCAACATCCGGTACTCCGTCTGCACGGTAGTGCTGGTTTATAGTATTAAAATCAACGGTAAGGGAATGGGGGTTCTTATTGAGATTCATGGAGAGGGTGAAGGTAAAGGTATCGGATCTGCTGTTTCCGTCATTGACTCTGCGGTAGACTATGCCGGGTGAGATAATACCGGTAATGTTTTTATACATAATGGGCACATCAAAACCCGCACCGGGCTGAATGGTTGTTGTATCATCCGTATTAGCAACCTTGCTGTGGTTCTTCTGGAAGAAGAAGGAAGGACGGAAGTTGACTCCATAGGCAAGGGGTTTGTTCAGGCTTGCAGCTAAAGTGCTGCTTATATTGTTAGATGTATTCTGCTCATTGGAGATATCCTGAATAAATCCGTCTATGTTCCCGGTAAATCCTGAGAAGAAAGGACCGGAGAGGTTGAGTCCGTAAGTATTCGTATCATTGCGGTTATTGGTTGATACGGCATCTCTGTAGAACTGTGTTCTTCCACGAAGTTCCATTCCTGTGAGAAAACGCCAGCTCGCATATCCTTCTATAGCCTGTCGGTCAGGGGTTATTGTCGCTCCCTGGGGACGGTAATCCTGACCGTATCTTTCGAATCTGGCACGGTAGTTGAACTGCCGGGAAGCACCGTTGCCCCTGGTCTCGAAGAAGAGACCGAAGTCGTCCTTATTCTGACCGGTATCAGGGGTTGTCTGTCCGTTGTGGTCTCCGTTGAAATAACCTAGTTCTCCTTCAAAGGTTGTTGAACCGAGTTTGTGTTTTATCTCCTTTTCTCCTGCAAAGCTCATGACGTTCTGCATCCGGTATTGGGCATTGGATGATTCATCTCTGCTTTGCATGTTGTTGACATAGTTTAAACTCATCTTCCCCCAGGTACCGTGTTCCATGAGATAAGATGCTCCTGATGAATAGTTCCTTGAAGGGGTGAAATCCCTCCAGGTCTGATTTGATGCACCGGAGAAGAACAAGAGAGAGTTTTTCATTATATCCGATGAACCCGGCTGGAATTCAAGCTGGGCTCCTTTTAATGACTGCTGGATTGTTCTTAAACTGAGATTACTGAAGTAATCGCCTGCTTCAAAACGGTAGGGAAGTGATACATCACCCTTTTCCTTGAAGAAGCTGAGACGTTCCGGTACAACTCCATGATAGGTGCTTCTGTAGGCAGAGTCATTTAAAACACCTACTATCTGTGTTCTCCATGTATCATAGGGGCTGTTCCTCTTTGTCATTGTCATGTCGAACTCATTGTAGGACTGGGAACCCTTGGACTGGTAGGGACTCATTGCTTCATTCCCGATAACGTCATAGTATTCATAGCGCATGGTGTTGTTGCCGGTGATGGAGAGGGAGTCATAGGCATCCTTGAGAGGGGAGGAGGTATTACTCCCTGCCTGGGGCAGGGTTTCCTGGCTGTAGGCATAGCTTGCGCCAGCCAGGAAGCAAATGAGAAAGGCAAAAAAGGATACAAGACCCTTTGCTGCTGTACTATGCGCTCTTTGCTTTTTGCTGTACGCTCTTTTTCGTCCCACGTCCCACGTCCCACGTCCCACGGTCTTTCTTCCCCCCTTCATTTTTTCACCTCTTCCATTCTTGTTTTTACCAGTAAGACATACTCGTTTGTCCCCTCCACCGTTCTGAATCCTCTCGTTGGATCGTTGTATTCGGCCTGGGTACGGGCTGTGGCGGACACGGTACTTACAAGTACCCGTTTATTATCGTTAGGATCGGTCATTACATATTGACTGAGTGTCTGCACCCCCTGAATGGATAAAAGCCGGAGCTTGGCATCTCTGGGAGCATTTACAGCAAGGGTGTCAAGAAGGCGGGACTTGTTGTAAAACTCCTTACCCAGCCTTGCATCCAGATTGAAGGTGTTCCATGAGCCTATTATGCTCTCCACCATCTTCTCCACTACTCTCACATCAACCGGTTTAATAGTGGTAACAGGCATGGCTCCAAGAGGGAGTTTGATATTGGGGGAGGGTATGGGGTTGAAAGGACGGAAGTCTGAGGCAAGGGAAGGGGAAAACTGACAGACAACTATAATCGCAAACATAACCATGACAGTCGGTATTATCTTCTTCATATCCCCCCCTTACTTTGGATTTGCACTGTTAACAGTAACGCCGCTTGTTGATGTCCGGAAGTTCACAATATATGTTGTGCCGGTTGTTCCTGTGGCACCCACGTGGACATTTTCCGAATATGTTGTGCCGGTTGTATATGTTCTTGTCTCTTTTGTGCCTGTAAGGCACCAGTATGCCCCTTTTACAGGTGTGCCCATTGTTGTGCCATCTTTCATTGCCCAGAGGAGACCCTGGCTGACGCCGTCAAATCCGCTTACAAGACCAATAGCTGGGAAAAGCTGGAGCGTAGCAACCTGTGAACCGGAATATGTACCCCAACCGGCAGTGCCGGTACCGCTTCCTCCACCTCCGCCGGCAACGCTGCTTCCCCCACTGCCGGTACTGGTGCTGACGGATGTCTGCGACGCATTCTGCCATCCCACCGGCCACAGATTGGCAATCTGCATAAAATTAAAGAAGTTTGCACCACGTATATTGTTGACAAGCAAGAGCCTGAAGGCATCGTCACCCACAGCCTCTCTCTGGAGCCAAAGCTGGTAAATATCAAAGGGATCAAATTCCCCTTTTCTAACAAAATGCATTCCGAAGCTCTCTGCCGTCATATGTGCGCCACGGGCAGCCTCAGCGGCTTCTCTGAACTCTCTTTTTCGTTTATCTTCCTCTGTTTCAGGGAATGTTGTAATCACCGTACCGGTCTGGGCTGATCCTTTATAATCATTCAGAATATCTTCCCAGCTTCGTTGCGATCGATACAATTTATCCATAAAATCAATAAGACCCTGATTCATGGAATTCAAAAAGGCAGACTTGCCGATCTTCTGCTTATCAAGCTCGTCCATTGATTCACCTGATCCGTCATACTTTTTCATAAAATTATCAACTATCTGTTTGTCTAACCAGCCATCATCAATCGAAGAAGCATCAAGAGACTCGCGATCGCGCAACTCGCCCCTTGCTTGGCCTGAATAAACACCAGGATAATTTGCCGATGCATCATCGTATTCGCGCTTAAGTTTTTCAAGCTCTGCCTCGTTATGCTGTCCGTATTTAATTTTATTTTCTAAAAAATATAGTCGGTATTTTCCGTCTGCCAATTCTTTTTCGTATTTCTCGCCCGACGGCCTGGGGAAATCATCAAGTTTTTTCTTGCCTTCAATTTCGTTGCCTTCCAGGCTGGAATATCTCTCCAATAATTCTGCATATTCTTTCTGAAGGGATTCCACTTCATTTTCACTATGCTGTTCATGTCTGACAGTGTCTTCCAAATAGCGCATTCTCGCATACAACAGCCGAAGGCCTTTTTCGTATTGTATATCTGAGTGTATTACGCACATATTATGAGCATACTCTTTGTAGGCAGCATCCTTCGAGGCTTGAGGCAAATTTGCTCCAGGCGCTTCAGTAATCACAGTACCTGCCTGCATTGATTCTCTGTACTCATTACGAATATCCTCCCAGCTTCGTTGTGTTTTATATAATTGATCAACAAATTCACCAATACTCTGTTTTGCTGAATCCGAAGCAGGAGACTTGATAATCCCCTGTTTTTTAAGCTTATCCGTCGATTCATCCAACGCTTTTATGAACCTGTCTTCTATCTCTTTATCTATCCAGGAGTCCTTAATCTCCAAATCAAACTCGGGGCCGGGCTGACCTGATACCTGGCGGTATTTCATTAATGCCTCAGCATATTGGAGCTTAAGCTTTTCCAGCTCTGCCTCGCTATGCGGTTCGTTGTTAATTTTGTTTCTTAAAAAATCCAGGCGCTTAACCGCTTCTGCCATATCCTTTTCATGCTGTTCCCCGTAAAGGGGCCTTGGGAAAAAGGCCATTTTTTCCAAACCTTCTTGTTCTCGACCTGAACTGCCGACATATGACTGCAATACTTCGGCGTATCGTTCCTGTAATTTTTTTACCTCTGCTTCACTAAGCGGCACATGCTTGATCATATATTCCAGATAGTCCAACTGAGCTTTATATGACCGAACATATTCTTCATTTTGCATTTCCAAATATATTTTACTTATTTCACTTGAATACCTCTTGTAAGCTGCAGATTCAGTGCTTTGAGGCTCATCGGCACAAACTATGGTCTGCATAAAGAAGACTGTGAACAAAACCCACAGACATCTTTTTATCACAGTACCGGATAGATAACCGGCAGCAAAATATCGCTTCATATTTCCCTCCAAATGTTCATTGATATATGCCTGTTCTGCACCAATGAGACATTACATACCTTCCCGAGCAACAATAACCTCCCATTACTATTCATTCTCTTCATAATCCCATCTCCTTTTTAACCTTCTCGATAACCGGCGGAAGTTCCTCAAAAAGCCTGTCCTTACTTATGCATATCTCTGATTTTCCCAAACCGGATGAACCGAAAGGATTGATTTCATACATATTGCAGAATATTATTTTTATGTCAGGATTCCTTGTTTTGATAATGTCGTATGCCAAAACACCATCCATTGTCGGGACTCCGGTATCCATAATAATCAGTCGTGGTTTCAGCTTTTCTACAGCAACAACTGCTTCTGTACCATTTTTTGTTTCTCCGATGACCGATATAAAGTCTATTCCCAAGAGGTACTCACTGAGAATTTTACGGAAATAGTCGTAATCATCTACAATAAGAGTAGCAATCTTCTCTGTCATGCATTCATATTATGAAATCATGGAGGGGCTGTAAATCCGGTGAGTTTTGTATTTTACAGTCAGGTATGTACCTGACAAGATTAAAGTATGCCCACTGTCATGGCATACTTTACAAGATCGGCTATGGTGTGGAGATCAAGTTTCTGCATGATCCTCATTCTGTGTGTCTCAACAGTTTTGACGCTGATAAAGAGTTTTTGTCCTATCTCTTTATTGGTAAGCCCCAAGGCAATGTGCCGGAGCACCTCGCGTTCCCGTTCGGTAAGGGGATTGTTTTCTTCAGTGATGTTGTTCTGTTCATTAAACATGTTGGCTGCGATGGAAGGACTGATGAATGTGCCTCCATTTTGTACGGTCCTGATAGCATAAATAAGGTCTTCAAAGGCATCGTCTTTCAGAATATAACCTCCGGCGCCTTTCTGTATGGCCTTGCTCGCCGTGGCAGCGGTTTTATTCATGGCAAGGAATATAACCTTGGTGCCAGGAGATTCCGCCCTTATTTCACCTATAATCTCAAGTACCGGAGTGCCCGGCATAGAAATGTCGAGGATTGCCACATCGGGTTTGGTCTCCTTTATTATAGCAACTACACTGTCGCTGTCACCGGCTTCTCCTGAAATTTCAATACCATCTTCTTCTGAAAGCATGTTGCAAAGCCCTTGCCGGAAAATTCTGTGATCGTCCGCAATTACAATACTTATCATTTATTCGGCACCTCAATATTGATTATCGTACCCTTTCCGGGAGAGCTGTCAATCCTGACATTACCGTCAAGAAGCTCCACCCGCTCTTTTATTGTGGAAAGTCCTATGCCTTTTGTCTTTTTATCCTGGTTCTGAAAAATAAAGCCTTTTCCATTATCCTTTACCTCAAGAGATAAAATGCCGCCGGGATTTCTTAAATCAACCTGTATTTCCGACGCATTGGCATGTTTTATCGCATTCGCCAGTATCTCCTGATATACCCGATAAAGATGATCCTTTATTTTAGGAGAGACAATTATTGCAGTATCTGTTTTCACTGTAACCTTTATGCCTGCATCGCTCTGGCATTTCATGCCGTACCACATTACCAGCTCATCTATGTTGACTCCTTCAAAAGACGCGGGTCGAAGGTCCATAGAAATTCTGCGGAGTTCTTCTATGGTATGGGAGATCTCAGATACCAGCCCTGTGAGCTTTTCACCTTCAATTTTCACGTCTTTTCGCGCCTTCGCCTCTATTACCTGGAGAGCAAGTTTTACAGCAAGAAGCGACTGACCGAGACCGTCATGTAGCTCTCTCGCCAGCCTCATCCTTTCTTCTTCATGGGCGGTTAGTATTCTCTTTGACAGGGAAAGCTGGCTTCCCCTTGTTTCGATCATCCATTGCGCAATACCAATGAGCCTGAAAAAAACAAAACAAGGTCCGCCTAATGCAGTGACAGATTCGTGAAAAATGCGTATAGGCCGCATAATATTTATTGCTTCAGCAGCAGAAATTACACCTGCGCTGACAAGCCCCGCGGTCCCCATCAACATAAAACCTGCTTGTGGAATTCTCCTTCTGTATCCCTTTATCATTAACCGCAATGATTCTATGCTGCAAGTTAAAACCAGAAATGACCAGGCGAAGGCTGTTAAGAGATATATGTTTTGATTGAAGAAGAGCAGAATTACAAAAGACATTGCGATTGCGCATGCTGCGACAATCTTAAGATAGAAGCTTATTTTCGCACGGATAAAGTATGTCAGGAGTACAGGCATTGCAACAGGCAAAAGGGCAAGGAAAGAAAGCTGTATCCGTTCCAGTATATGTGTTTTCATGCCTGTTTCGTAAAAAACAAGGCTCCCTAAAAAATAAGCAGTATTATAAAGGATAAGAAAATAACCGAAGTATTCCATGCCTTTTTCATATGATGTACGATTAATAAGCATTATGAAATAGGGTATCATCGGCACCAGCATAAAAAACAGGTTAAAAACTTCTGCCTTTTTGAGTGAAGAATTTCGTTCAAGCATTTCCATCCGGAGTTCATGATACTCCCCTGCCCTTATCCCCCCGGCAAATCTATCCTCTTCAAGATGCGTCGCCATGACCCGCAAGGCAAGGATATTTTCTCTCTGTGCTTTTATAAGGCCTGCAGGTATCCGGCAGAGTCTCTCCGATTTGGGCGCACCAATAAACCTGTCGCCGACAGTTCCTTCACCCCCGATCTTCACTCCATTCAGGAATATCTCGTCCGCTCCGGAAGAAGGGTTGATGAGAAGCGCAGGTTCTTTCATGCCCTGTTCCGGGAAACGGAAATGTATCCTGTACCAGGCAATGTTCCTGGGGAACATTTTCTCCGCAATAGTAGGTTTATCGATTTTTTTCCATGAGGTATCGTTATAAGAGGGCAATGACCATGACAGGTTATCACCTGCGCAATATTTGATATGGCCGGTAATGTTTAAATATGGCTCCAATGCGTATGCTGTGCAGCACAGCAAAAGATGCGGCAATATACACCATACCCACAAAAGTTCCTTGACATGCCTTCCGGGCATAACCACCTGTATTTGTTTTGGAAAGATAACATATCTGTTATAATACGGTTTCAGTTTTTTATCAATCATTTTCACCTGCTGCACATCTTCTGTGCTCTGTGCGGGTTCCCGGTAGGGACAGAAAGAACGTTATTCACAGGAGTTCCTTTCTGATCCGGCTATCGAGGCTTTCGATGATATTGAAGCATGTAGCGTTGCCCCGAATAAAACGCCTTGTCATTTACGGGAGATTCCTGCGTGACAAAGGATTGTGCAAATTATTACGCATTTTTTTAAAAGGAGTGTATAATTATACGAGGTAATATTAAGGGAGTGGATACATTGGAAGACAAATACAAAACCAGGGAAGAACTTCTTTATGAACTTGCGGAACTGCGCCTCAGAGTTGAGGGCCTGGAGGAAGAGAGTAGAGCAGCGCAAGAGGCACTTCAGGGGGAGAAAAAAACCTTCTTAACAATTCTTGAAAATTATCCAACCGGCGTCATCCTCATTGATGCAGATGGCAAATTCCAGTATGTCAATCCCGAGTTTACCCGTATTACAGGATACACACTTCAGGATGTCCCTTCCGGCAGAGACTGGCTCAGGAAGGCATACCCTGACCCGGCATATAGAAAAAAGGTGATTACGACCTGGAAACAGGACATGCTCTCAGAAGCAGGCAGATCAAGGGACCGTGAATTCATCGTTACCTGCAGTAACGGAACTACCAGGGATGTGGACCTCAGGACCACATTCATGAAGGGTTTTACAATAACTGTACTCAGGGATATTACGGAACGCAAGCTTGCAGAGAAGGCGCTCCAGGAATCGGAAGCCAAGTACCGCAATGTTGTCGAAGATTCCCTTGTCGGTTTTTACATTATCCAGGACGGCCTTTTCAGATTCGTCAATAAAAGGTTTTGTGAGATTTTCGGATATGCCTACGAGGAGATCGTAGACACTTTGCGCACCCGGGACCTTACCTATAAGGATGATATAAAACATACAGAGGAAATTGTACAAAAACGGATAGACGGTGAAATAACAAATATCGAATATGGCTTCAGAGGCGTCAGGAAGGACGGCAGGGTCATTACACTTAAGGTTCTCGGCAGCAAGATTCTTTTCAGGGGGAGGTCGGCTGCTGTTGGAAGCATTATAGATATTACCAGGGAGAAGGACCTGGAGACAAAACTCAGGCAGGCTCAGAAGATGGAGGCTATGGGCACCCTGGCAGGGGGCATTGCCCATGACTTCAACAACATTCTTACTGTCATCACAGGATACAGCACTCTGCTCCAGATGGAGACTGCCGAAGGGGATCATCTCAGGACGCATGCCGATCATATACTTTCTGCCGCAACAAAGGCAGCCCAGCTTACCCGAAGTCTCCTTACCTTCAGCAGACAGCAGCCCATGGTTTTAAGCCCGTTACATATAAACAACGTTGTCAGAGAAACGGAGAAGCTTCTGAAGAGACTCATTACCGAAGATATTACCCTTGATATAGTCCTTGCATCCCAGGATATAGTTGTTAAGGCAGATATTACACAGATCGAGCAGATTCTTTTCAACCTTGCCGCCAATGCACGGGATGCCATGCCTCATGGAGGATCTCTGGTTATAGAGACAATGGGTATTACCATAGAAGACGACTTTATTGAGGCTCACGGGTTTGGTGAACCCGGACAATATGCCCTCATATCTGTTTCCGATACAGGCACAGGCATGAACAACACAACACAGGATCAGGTCTTTGATCCCTTCTTTACAACAAAGGAGGTGGGAAAAGGGACCGGTCTCGGCCTCTCCACAGTTTACGGCATTGTTAAAGAACATAACGGATATATAAGTGTTTACAGCGAACCGGACAGGGGAACCACATTCCATATCTATCTCCCTGCAGTCCCACCGATAGACGCGGAAGAAACAACTCCTGTATCTGAAATCAGGGGCGGAACGGAAACGGTACTTATTGCAGAAGACAGCGACTCCGTAAGAGATATCATCAGCAATATACTCCTGAATTACGGCTATACCGTCATAAAGGCTGTGGACGGCAATGATGCAGTGAAGATATTCTCCGGACATAGGGAAATAGACATCATCATCCTTGATTCTGTCATGCCTGGGATGAACGGAAGAGAAGTCTATGAGGAAATAATAAAAATGAAGCCGGATATAAAAGCGCTCTTCATAAGCGGCCATACAAGGGATACTGTTCTTAATAAAGGCATCAGGGATAAGGAATTTCACTTTATCTCAAAACCTGTATCGCCGCGCAAACTGCTTCAGACATTACGGGAAATACTCGATAAGTAATCAGATATTGTCTTTCCTGCCTGCCTTTGCCGCCGTCTTTTTTCTCATTGAATACGTTGTAGTATAAGTGGTATATAATGATACATTCAGCGATGTTACCATGAAAAATATCGAATTAATAATAAGTAAGCTGCGAGGCATGCATGGCGAGCCCAGATGCGAATTGGTCTACGGGAATGCCCTTGAGCTTGCTGTGGCAACTGTGCTTTCAGCGCAGTGCACCGACGAAAGGGTTAACAGGGTTACCCTGTCCCTCTTCAAAAAATACAAGTCCCTCCAGGATTATATAGACACTCCTCTTGAAACGCTTGAAGAAGACATAAAACCGACAGGTTTTTATAAAAACAAGGCAAAGAGCATAAAACACATTGCCCATGAAATATCTGAAAGATTTAAGGGGCATATCCCTGAAGATATTGATGTCTTTGCCACAGTAAAGGGCATAGGCAGAAAATCTGCAAATATGATTGTTGGCCTTGTATACAAGATACCGGCAGTTATTGTTGATACCCATGTTGTCAGGGTATCGGGGAGAATCGGGCTTACGGACGGCAATGACCCTGAAAAGATAGAGAAAGACTTTAAGAAAACAATCCCGGAATATTTGTGGACAGATATTTCCCTGCTTTTAATACTACACGGGAGATATATGTGCAAGGCACGGAAACCTGAATGTGACAGGTGCCTCCTGCAAGAGGAATGCAATTATTTCAATAAGTAATTTTGAGTTTCCCTCCTTTGCCGGAAATGAATCTTAGGGGCTGTGGATTTAAAACAGACTGCCGCAAACTGACAGTTAAATTATAAATATATTATCAAAGGAGCAATAATGCCGTTTGAAAGAGAAGAATTGACGAATGAAGAATTGATTAAACTGAAAGCATTATCGCGTCTCGCGAAAGGCGACATACTGACCATGACAAGACTCGCAGGTACAGGGCATCCCGGCGGGTCCATCTCTTCGCTTGACGCGTACCTTGTGCTTTTTTCATATGCAAAACTGAGCGGAACACCCAGGGACAGGGTGGTAATAAGCCACGGCCATACATCACCAGGGGTATATTCTGCGCTTGCAAGGCTCGGGCATATGCCCGCAGATGAAGTAACCGCATTTTTCAGGAAAGGCGGGAGCCCCTTTGAGGGACATGTGGTAAAAGGCATTCCTTTTATTGACTGGTCAACAGGCAATCTTGGTCAGGGTCTCTCTGCCGGGTGCGGCTTTGCCCTTGCTTCAAGAATAAAAGAAGAAGATGCCCATGTATATGTATTCATGGGTGACGGAGAACAGCAGAAAGGGCAATTAAGTGAGGCGAGGAGGTTCGCAAGCAAATACAAGCTGAACAATATTACTGCGCTGATAGATTATAACCGCCTTCAGATAAGCGGGAGCATCAATCATGTAATGCCGCAGAATATTATTGAAAATTACCTGTCCGACGGATGGAACGTTGTTGAAATAAACGGACATGATTATAACGAGCTATATGCAGCTTTCAGGAAGGCAAGAAACTCAGACAATCCGGTATGCATACTGGCCCATACTGTTATGGGCAACGGCATACCTTTTATGGAAAACAAGGAAAAATACCACGGGAACCCCTTGAACGAAAAGGAATATAAAGACGCCCTTGAAGCCCTGGAAATGGAAGATAACATGGAATTCTACAGGGAAAAAAGGAAAGGGCAATGGACCTGGAAGCCGTCTGTTCATTCAGAAACGCTCAATGTTGATACGGGCAGTCCCTTTACCTATACTGACGAGGACAAGCTTGACAACAGAAGCGCCTTCGGAAAAACATTAAAAGACCTGGGCGACAAGAACATCGGCAAAGGATGCACAATATGCACCTTTGACTGCGACCTTGCAGGTTCGGTGAAAACAGGAGATTTTTGCAGCGCTTATCCTGATTATTTCTTTCAGGGCGGCATTCAGGAACATAATACCGCAACAGTTGCCGGTGCGTTATCAACTACAGGGATACTCACATTTTTTGCCGCTTTCGGCGCCTTCGGGATTGATGAGACATATAATCAGGAGAGGTTAAACGACATAAATCATACAAATCTTAAGCTTGTTCTGACCCATGTCGGTCTTGATGTTGGGCCTGACGGCAAGACACACCAATGTATTGATTACGTAGGTCTTTCGCGGAACCTTTTCAACTTTAAAACAATAGTTCCTTGCGACCCTAATCAGGTAGACAGGGCAGTAAGATATATTGCCGGAACAAAAGGCAACTTTCTCCTTGCCACAGGAAGAAACCGGTGGCCGGTGATTTGCAGCAATGACAAAAAACCCGTTTTCGGGGATGAATATGTCTTTGAATACGGCAAAATGGATACGATAAAGGAAGGCCGGGACGGCGCGATCATTGCCTACGGCGGCATGGTTCTCAAGGCTGTAAAGATCAGCGAGGAGCTTGCCGAAAAAGGCATTGCCCTGAAAGTGATCAATATGCCTTGCGTGCATGAGACAGACAACGATGTCATGAGAGAAATACTTGCACAGCCTTATGTCTTTACCTACGAGGATCATAATGTATTTACCGGCATTGCCCCGGTAGTTACGGGATACCTTTTACGGAATGGATACAGGGGCAAATTTGAGTCCTTCGGAGTCAGGCATTACGGAGCATCCGGCGATACCGAAGAGGCATACGCCATAGAAGGACTGGATGTGGAGTCTATGGTTAAAGCTCTCCTTGAGATTATGAAGTGAAAACCCACTGCGTGGGAAAGAAGCTAATTTGGTCTTAATTAAAGGTATTGCTAAAGTTTCATGAAAAAATCGCTTATGGAATTAAATAATGAAGGGGCCTTTTGCAAAACTATAAAATACCGTCACTCCGGCGAAAGCCGGAGTCCAGAAGTCCTTGAATTTACTGGATTCCCGTGCCTGTGCCCTTTAGGGTATTCGCGGGAATGACAGAAAAAAGCACTTGCAATACTTTTGCAAGAGGCCCGAAGGACAAGTAATAAGAGGGGTTTAAACTTTTTATTCCGGATTTGCATCAGCTTAGATGCTAATCCGGGTTGAGTGGGCAGCGGCATATCGGAAATTTTGCAGATGTGGATGGGCTGCGAGATTTGCAGGCTGAAGACGTACTGAATGTACGTCGGAGGATCGCAAAGCGAAGCAGACCGCCGCAGATCACAATTTCCGATATGCCGCTGCCCGACCAAGAGAAAATAGAATATAACAATACTCACAACAATACCCATTAATACCAAAGGAGGCAGCTAATGGAAGATATAAAAGGCATGTATAAAAAGGTTGTAAAGGATGCGTTTCCTGATACGATTAAAATTGACATGGGCGGTCAGGTGCTTACGTATAGTAAAAAGGTATGGAACATTTATGATGCTGATGAGAAATGCGACGTTGAACGCGGCTTAAGATACGGCGACAACCCTGACCAGCCATCAGCCATGTATGAGCTTGCAAACGGCAATATCGTGCTTGGAGATGTGAGGTTTTTTGATTATCAGGGCGGGCTTACAAGCAAGGTCGTAGAACAGGATATGCTCCAGGTCGGCAAGCACCCGGGGAAGATTAACCTTACTGATGTTGACAACGGCTTGAATATCTTAAAATTCCTCGACAGAAAGCCTGCCTGCGCAATTATGAAGCACAATAACCCCTGCGGAGCTGCCTACGGATCAACAGCAGCAGAAGCGTTCGAGAAGGCATTCTGGTGCGACAGGATTGCTGCCTTCGGTGGCGCTGTGGTAACGACGAAGACTATTGATGTTGAAACAGCGAAGGCCATGGTTCCCTACTATTTCGAAGTAGTTTGCGCGCCGGATTTTGAAGGCGGCGCTATTGATATACTGAAAAAGTGGAAAAACCTTCGGATACTTCAGATCAAAGATATCAACAAACTCCATGAGTATAAGTTCAAGCGGCATATAGATATCAAGTCACTGATGGATGGGGGGATTATCGTCCAGGAATCGCAGCCTTTTAAAATTAAAGGCAGGGAAGACCTCAAATTGGCAGAAGCCTTATATAAAGGCGAAGCTTATAAGATCAAAAGGGCTCCTACGGAAAAAGAATATGAAGATATGCTTTTCGGGTGGTATATAGAATCAGGAGTAAGTTCAAACTCCGCGCTTTTTGTGAAAGATGAGGCAACAGCAGCAATAGGTACAGGAGAGCAGGACAGGGTCGGCGTTGTTGAGATTGCCGTTTTCAAGGCATATACAAAATTCATGGATAAGGAAGTATTCAAAAAGTACGGGGTTCCCTATGCAATTTTTAAGCTTGAAGCTGAAAAGGGTCTGAGGAAGATGGAGGATCTGATAGAAATAGAAAAATACACAAGAGAGGTAAAGGCCGGGCTTATAGGTTCCGTTGTTGTATCCGACGGATTTTTCCCCTTCAGGGACGGCGTTGACGCTGCAATAAAGCAGGGCTCTACCGGCGTTGTACAACCCGGCGGGTCCGAACGTGACTTTGAAGTGATTGAGGCATGCAATGAAGCAAATGTGGCCATGGTTTTTGCCGGCCAGAGGCTGTTCAAACATTAACTGACATACAAAGGCGTTAAATTACCGGCAGTTAGCGTCCTTCAGACAAACCTTTGTGAAGTCTTCGCACCACAGGATATACCCTGACCTCCAAAAACCGTGGAGTTGCACAGGGCTTATTATAATTGTTGATTTGTATACAATTTGGTGGTACATAAAGTGAGATAATTCAATATTGGAGGGCAACATGAAAAAAGGTTTACTGGTTTTTAGCGGGTTGTTTTTGTTTTTATTCGTTACACTTTCAAGTTCTTTCGCAGTCGAGATTACAGCGGATATGATAACAAAGGAAGGAAAGATAACGAGAAACGGCAAGATATATGTAAAGGGCAACAAGTGCCGTGTGGAAAAAGGAAGTACGCCCCTCTATATAATCGTCAGGGGAGACAAAGGGCTGCTCTGGCAGGTCAATAATGCAGAAAAGACATACATTAAGGCAGCTCTTACGCCTGACATGAAGCCGACTATCGAGGAAAAGATATTTGGTGAGACAGCGAGAAAGCCCGTCGGTGCAGAGACAGTCAACGGTTACGCGACAAAAAAATATGAGGTAACCGCAAAAAAGGGTAAAAAGACGGAGACGATACAACAATGGTTTTCAACAGAATATAATTTCCCCGTTAAAGTTGCCGGTTCAAACTGGAGCGTGGAGTACAAAAATATCAAGAAAGGCGCTGTTTCCGACAGTCTTTTTGATCTTGCCCCGGGCCTTATAGAGGATACTTCCGAAGTCCCTGATGTGCTCCATTAGCAGGAACAATAATCGGTTATAATGATTAATACGGAAAGGCCGGAATTGAGTGTTTTACTCACAGTACCGGCCTTTTTCTTCACATCATTCAGGAAAGCGGTCAGGCAAACATAACCTGTCTTATCACATAAAAAAGGGGTTCATATATGGGCGGAGAAATAAAGAAGAGGCATCATCTCAAGGCAATGATCTTTGCAGGGGCTGCTCTCATCATCTCCATATGGTTTATCATGTGGCTTAAGGGACAGGCGGCGCAGCAGCCGGTGCCGACCGACAGGGCAATATATGATGCAAAAACTACCGACTGGAAAAAGTACGGAACTGATCAGGACGGCGATCACTTCTACCGCTTTGACGGATCAGGCAAAGCCTTTCCTGATGTCCTGAGTGTAAAAACCAAGCTCATCTATAGTAAAGAAGGGAAGAAGGCATATATCGAGAAACGCAGGGCGGCAAGACTTTCAGATCAGGGATTCGATGAACTCAGTTCCAGGACTGTTCTTTACGGACTCAACTGTGTCAGCAAGACAAAAGAATTCTGCGTCCTGGAGGTATTTGAACTGACAAAAGAAGGTAAAACCCTGGATTATGCTAAATCTGGTTCATATAAAAACTGGAACCCGATTCCTCAGGGAACGGTTTATGATGATCTTCATCGGATCATATGCCCTGAAAAGAATCAATAGGGAGTGTGCAGCAAGGAGTATTTACAGAAGCAAGGAATTTTTGGGGACCTTTAGTGAAAAATATTCAGGCAACGTTACGCCCTTCTTTTTTTATTGATCCAGCGGTAAATCCCGTACCCGATCAAAAAAATTCCAAATCCGATCCATATAACCTCATATATCAACATCATAATTACCTCCGGATATTTTCATCTTATTCCACTTTTCCTTTTGAATCTAAATAAAACGAACGAAGAGACAAAAGAGGGGCTCGAAAGCCCCTCTTTAATGATTGTTCTGCTATTCCTGCTTTATCAATCGGACTGTTTGCTCCAGAGCATATCAATGAGTTGTTTTGACGGTGGTTTTGTCATGAAACTCACAATAAAGTAGATAGCGCCGCAGCTTAATACAAGGAACCACTCATAGCTTCCCATGCCGTACATCTTCTTAAAAAGAACCGACCAACTCCCGTAGAGGGTAAATATAGTGCCCCAGACCACGCAGGCTCCGGCGCCCCACTTTGTTGCCCCTTTCCAGAAGTAGGAAATGGCTGTGACAAAGAAGAAGACGGCACCCATGCCCATAGCCGCCATACCCATGAAGATGGAAAGGAGCGGAGGCGGGTTGACAAGAACGAAGTAGAAGGGAAGGAAAAGGAAAAGAGCGATGAGGAAATACCCGAGATAGAGCATAGCCTTATCTGATGACTGCGGCCGCCATAGTTTGATAATATCCTTGGTCACATTGGCGCTCATGATAAAGACCATACCTGCAAGGGTCGAAAGGGCTGCGGAAAAGAGCCCTGCCGTATATGCCGCGAGGAGCCACGGACCGCCGAGGGCATGTGCGAGATAAGGCGCTGCAAGGTCAGCCTTAAATACATTGGGTTGGCCGTGAATTGTTGCAGCCTGAAGGAAGCTCGGCCCATAGAGGAGACGCGCCACAAGGCCGTTACTGGAACAATCGAGCATAATAGGTATTCCGGTAAAGAGCCATACAATAAATACCAGCCACCAGTAGTCCTTCTTGGTGACTTTTTTCATGCCGAGGAACCGGCTCACATTATGGGGGAAGCCGACTGCCATAGTAAAGAAGATAACCGGTGTGGCAAGTATGCCGATCCAGCTTGACATGAGCTGGGTAAAACCGAGCTGCGGGAGCTTCGGGTTGATAAGCATCATCAGGTTCGGGTTCTGGGCTGCAAGACCGGCGGTCACATTATAGAAACCGCCTGCATGGATAATGGCCCAGAGACCAAGGACTGTGCCGACCACGCAGAATACGAGCCCCTGCAAGGCCATTGCATACTGATTCCCTACGTAGCCGCCCAGTACCATGTAAAGCCAGGCGATAAAGACCGAAAGAAGCAAACACCAGAGAGGTGAAAGGCCTGTCATGGCAAACCAGACAGTGGCGCCTGCTTTCAACTGGCCCACAGAATAGAGGAAAAGAAAAAAAAGCATAGATACGGCCACTATGGTCTGGAGGCCCTTTGATTCGAATCTCCTGCCGATTGTTTCAGGTAGTGTGGCTGCACCAAGCTTTTTCGAAAAATCCCGCGTCTTTAAAGCGCCGAGCCAAATACAGGGGATGATGCCGATGAGACTCCAGATGCCGGCAAACCACATACCGGAAAAACCCATGGCATAGACTATACCGGTGCTGCCGCAGAAGGCCCATCCCGAAATATAGGTGGCAGAAAGTGCAGCGCCCGTAATGATAGGACCCATATCGCGTTTGCCGACAAGATATTCATCAAAGGTTTTCCATTGCTTCCTTCCTGCAAGACCCAGAAGCACAGAGAGAGTCAGCAGAATAGCAACGGCAATACTTCCTGATACAATCATCTCTGTAGTCGGTACGGGTATCGGTAAGAACTTCAATACTTGTGGGTTCATTCTTTCCACCCCCTTGTGACAAGATACGTTCCAATAATGGTAAAGGCAAAGGCAAAGGCAAAAACCGAGCCCCATACGTACCATGAGAACATCAATTGTTCAACTAAGTTTGGATCCACTGGCTGCATGATTAACCCCCTTTCTTTTTTTTAAATCAACTGCCTGTTTTGTTGTATTTCACCCCCTTTAAAAAGTATTTTGATTAAAGAATAAAACGCCGTGATTTAAAGGATTTAACAATGTCCGGTTGTGGAATATATTATCCATGCCCTTCAAAACCCTTTCCCTGTCTATTATAATAGCTTTACCAAGTAAAATGTCAATAAAAAAAATGAGCATTATCACATATGCAGACTTTTAATGAATCATAAGTATATAAATTTATTATGTATTGGTATTTGAGGTACTGTATGATATTCTGTATACATGTATACAGAATATCAATATGTAAAGCATATTCAGTATCATTGCCCCCAAACAACACATTGCCAAAATGCTCCGCAGACACTTGGTTATTGAAGGTTTGGTAGAATTCTCGCTTGAGCGGAAATCGGGGACAGCTTAGAGTCTTACCGACACTACCTTTGAGATGCCTTCCTCTTCCATTGTGATACCGTAGATTGTATTTGAATATTCCATGGTAATTCTGTTGTGGGTGATGAGGACTATCTGAGTCTTACTGCTGATAATTCTGATGATTTCCATTAACGCCACAATGTTTGCGTCATCGAGAGGGGCATCTATCTCATCCATAAGCGATAAAGGCGAAGGTTTTGTATCCATAAGCGCAAGTAGGAACGAAAGAGAAATAAGGGTTTTTTCGCCTCCTGAAAGAAGTTCCATCCTTGTAGTTTTTTTCCCTGGCGGTTGTGCAAACATGTCTACTCCGGCAATATCGTGGTTGAAAGAGAGGTATCCATTGCCGCCTTTGAACAGCATAAAAGTGAACTTTTTAAATGCATCATTCACTGTCTCAAATGTCTCAAAAAATATCTCTTTAGAGAGGCTATCTATTTTCAGTATTGTTTTTTTAAGAGAGTCCATGGCATTTTTCAAATCTTCTTTCTGATTTTCAAGAAATGTCGCTCTCTCCTTCAATTCATTGTATTCCTTTTCCGCACGGAAATTTACCTCCCCGAGATCCGATAATGCTTCGACAATCTTTTCCCTTTCTTCCTCTAAATCCCTGTCGGCAGGAATATCGATCTCTTCCGGGGTTGTAATTCCGTATACGCTATTGAGTCTTTCGACAATAACATCAAGTTTTTCAATGATAACGGCAATCTCTGTTTCTATATTTTCCTTCCTGTTCCTCATTCTTTCCATGTCTTTTGCAACTCCATCAATACCTTCCTGGATAGTATGTCTTTCCATGTGAAGGGTGCCGGAGGTCTTTTTCAGTTCTTCATACCTTCCAATATCTTTCTCACACATTATTTTCAGGTTTTCATAATCTTTTTCCAGGTCTTCTTTCTTTGTTAAACGGCCGCTGATGTCCTTCTTTGTATTTTCTGCCTTTTCCTTCTTTCTATAAACTTCTTCAAGGGAATATCTTATCAGCCCCTCTTTCCTTTCCATGTCTTCACGGGCAGATTTCATGCGGCCCTTTTTTCTTTCCATATCTATGGTAATTTCATGCCAGCCTGATGAAGCGGCTTCATATTCTCTCTTTATATCTTCATATGTTTTTTTAAGGGATATTACCTTTTCTTCAATCCCTTCCTTTTCCCTGTCATATGTTTCCTTTTCTTCGAGCAGCCCGGCAACGGTATGGGCCGGTGTTTCCTCAAAAATATCAATCTCAGAAGCAAGTTCAAAAAGTCTTTCACGGACTGTTTTTATTTCTGTTTCTGTTATTGCCATCTCTTTTTCAATTTTTTTTATCTCATCTTCTTTTACTTCCGCATCCCTTTTCGCCTGTTTATAAGTCTTCTCGCAGTTATAGTATTCAACTTCCATACCTTTAAGCGCGGACATGAGCTGATTGATATCCGTTTGTACTGCCTTCAATTCATTTTGGATTCTTTTTATCTCTCTGAACTGTTTTATGTCGATCCCTTTCTCAGCTCTTTCCTGAAGGATAAAACCTCTTGAGTCGACAAAAACATCTTCGTTGATAAATATGCCCTCTTCCCCGTTTTTGATTCTTGTGAGCCCTTCCTCTATGCCGGAAATCCATTTAACATCTATACCCACTTCCTCCCCGTTAAAGGTGAAGGCACTTTTCTCCGGAAAAAAGATAAAGTTTTCATCATATTTTTTTACTGTTGTTGTAACAGCATCCATATCTCCATTGGTAATAACGTAATAACCCATCTCCCTGGAAAAAAACCTCTCAAGGGCCTTTTCTTTGCCTTCATCAGCCTTAATCAAATCAATCAATTTTTTCGTATCAGGCAGTTTTTCCGGCGCATCTTCCCGAAAACTGTTCATCTGCCTTAAAAACTCCTCTTTTCCCTTTTTCTCAGCCTTTAATGTCTCTATATCCCTTTTTTTGTTGTTGATTTCACCGTTGAGATGCCCTCTTTTCGTGGAGGTATTATCCCTTTCGGACGCAAGTAATGCCATATGGCGCTTCTGATTTTCCAATGTTGATATATGTACATTTTGTTTTGACTCAAGGACAGTCAGCCTTTCTTTAAACCGCTCCCGTTCTTCCGCTTTTTTCTGCCTCCTTCTCTCTCTGTCCTTTTCCGCCCTTTCTATTTCCGATATCCGGTTATTTATATCGGCAATGCTGCTCATGACAACAAAGAGTTTAGTCCTCTCTTCCTCCATCGTTTTCTCAATGGATTCTATACCGGTCTTTAACCCTCCCATAACTGTCTTCAGCCGGCCCGTCTCTGTTTCCCCATTATTCATCAAAACGTTCAGCTTATCATGCTCCGTTTTTAATACTTCTATTTCTTCTCTGTTTTGTGCAATCTCCGTCTCTAACTTTTCTATCCCTTTTATCAACTCTAACTGCTCTTTCTCCAACTTTTTTTCTTCTTCTCCAAGATAGTCTATTTCGAGGAGCCTGCTCTCCATATCCTTTTCTTTTCCTTTGATATCGACTTCAAGTTGCCTTGTTACGGTTTCAGTCAGGGAAAATTCATCTTCTTTTGTCGCAAGCTCCTGTTTCAGCCTGCTTCTCTCCCCTTCCTTTGCCGTAACTTCTGCGTCAAGACTTTCCCTTTTTTCCCTTGCTTTATTTATCTTCTTTGTAAGCTTTATATATCCGTCTATCAATATAAATGAATCTATCTCAGCCTGTTGATCGGCAAGGGATTTGTATATCTTCCATCTGTCCCATTCCGCCTCGGCTTTTTCAAACGAACGTACCACCTCGCTGTATATGTCCTCCACCCTTTCTAAATTAGCCTTCACCTCTTCCATCCGCATGATGGCTTCCCTTTTTTTCTCTTCAAACCTTGTAACACCGCTTGTCTCCTCAATAACAACCCTTCTCTCATGCGGCTTCATCTGAATAAAAGATTCTATCTTCCCCTGTTCAACGATTGCATAGGCGTTAAGTCCTATGCCGCTTCCGAGAAAAAATTCCTGAATATCCTTCAATCTTACAAGTGTTCCGTTTAAGTAATATTCGTTCGAACCATCCCGGTATATCCTTCTTTTTACAATAAAATCATTGTTGCCGTCGGAAAGCTCAATGGCAACCTCTGCTATGTTAACAGGCCGTTTTCCATTGCTTCCATGGAAGATGACGTCGCCCATGTCCTTTACGCGCAAGGATTTTGTGCCCCTTTCTCCCGATGCCCAGACTATTGCGTCAACGATATTGCTCTTTCCACAGCCGTTCGGACCCACTATAGATGAAATACCATGATCAAAATGAAATATTGTTCTGTTCAGAAAGGATTTGAAACCAAAGAGTTCAAGGCCTGTCAGCCTCATAACAAAAGACCTCTGGATTCAGGAAGATTGTATCGGAAATGCATTGGAAGCGTCATATATGCTTTTCCGGCTTCTGATTTTTGATTGTGATTTTTATTGTTCTTTTATAAATTTGATCGCCCTTTCTATTCTTTGTTCCACGCTTTCTTTTCCAAGGATGGCTATAACCTCGAATATCCCGGGGCTCACCGTCTTTCCTGAAAGTGCAACCCGTATCGGCTGAATAATCTCTACAACTTTTTTGTTGAATGCCTTCACCATGCCTTCAATCAGCTTTTTTTGTTCATTCTCATCAAGAAAATCGAGACTTTTTAGACCGGACAGAAAAGAATCGAGGATAGGCAGGGCATCCACGGTGAGAAACTTTTCCCGTGCTTTTTCATCATATTCAAAATCATCGGTAAAGAAAAATCTGGCCATCAAGGCCATTTCCTTAAGGGTCTTTGACCTTTCCTTAAGGTTTTTTACAACAGAAACGAGCCTGTCTCTCTCACTTTGATCCACCTTTATCCCGATTTTTTCTAGGAACGGGGTCAGCCGTTCCGCAATTGTTTGCTCAGGCAGGGTTTTAAGATAGTGGCCGTTAAGCCATAAAAGTTTATCCATGTCAAATATTGCAGGAGATTTGCCTACATGTTCCAGGGTAAAGTTTTCTATCAGTTCCTCTCTGGAAAAGACCTCCTGATCTCCATGAGCCCATCCGAGTCTTGAGAGATAATTCAAAAGCGCTTCAGACAGGAAGCCGTCGTTTTTGTATTCAAGAAGGGAAACTGCACCGTGTCTTTTACTCAGACGCGCTTTGTCTTTTCCATGAATCAGCGGTACGTGGGCGAACATAGGTGGCTTATATCCTAATGCCTCATATATGATTATCTGGCGCGGGGTATTGTTTATATGATCATCACCCCTGATAATATGGGTAAGCCCCATCAACGCATCATCAATGACAACGGTAAAATTGTAAGTCGGGGTATTATCGCTCCTGAATATCACAAGGTCGTCAAGCTCTTCACATTTGAAGGTAATTTTACCCCTTATAATATCATCGAAGCTTACCTCTCCGGAAAGCGGGGTTTTGAACCTGATCACATAAGGCTTGTCTCCGGATATATCTTTAAGCTCCCTGCATGTCCTGTCATAGGCAGGTTTTCTTCCTTCTTTGAGGGCAATCTTTCTTTTTTCCTCAAGCATCTCGGCAGTACAATAACATTTATATGCATGACCTTCTTCGAGTAGCCTGTATGCATGTTCCTTATATGTGTCCATGCGATCCTTCTGAAAATATGGCCCTTCATCCCAGTTTATGCCAAGCCAGGCAAGACCTTCCAGGATGTCTTCAACATACTTTTCTTGCGATCTTTCCACATCCGTATCTTCTATCCTCAGTATGTATATCCCGTTATTATGTTTTGCAAAAAGATAATTAAAAAGAGCTGTTCTTGCCCCGCCGATATGAAGATACCCCGTAGGGCTTGGTGCAAATCTTGTTTTAACCGTCAAGTTACCTCCCGAAAAATTACAACATTTGATTAGCAATTAAATGTTCTTTAAGTATAAGAGCAAAATATACAGATTGTAGATTATAAAGAAAAAAAATATGTTCATCAATGTATTTTTAATAGTGCCCTGACGGCTTGCCGTATGCCGAATGTTTACTGATAACAATTACTTATTTAAATTCATTTGTAAATATGGTATGCTATGGAGTAATTAAGGAAAAGAGCACTGGAGGCAAAATGTTCGAGATAGGAGAAGTGGCTGTATACCCTGGCCATGGCGTCGCAAAGATAGAGTCAATTGAGGACAAAGAGTTTTCAGGCATGAAACAGTCCTTTTATATCATGAGGATTCTTGATACGGACATGACGATCATGGTTCCAGTGGATGGAACTAATAGCGCCGGGTTGAGGTGCGTAATAGACTCCTGTGAGGTAAAAAGGGTTTACGAAATATTGAAAGACAGGAACGTTGCTCATGATAATGCCCCCTGGAACAGAAGGTACAAAGAATATATGGAGAAAATAAAAAGCGGCTCCATATTTGAGGTGGCAATGGTACTGAGAGAACTTTACAGTCTTCGGGTCTGGAAGGAACTTTCTTTCGGTGAGAAGAAGATGTTTGAAATAGCAAGGAATTTAATAAAGAAAGAGCTATCCATCGCATTAGAGAAAGAGGAAGAGAAAATTGAAGAAGAGATAGAAGGTATATTCCTAAAAAACTATAAGGACTAAACGTTGTGGATATAGTCATTCAGGTTGTAATGGTTACGGTCACTACAATCACGGGATACTTTATAATAAAAGAGATTTTTTCGAACGCTTTTCTCGGGCTCTTCGGGGCTATAGGAGGTCTTGCTCTCGGTTATGTAATACTTAAGCTTGAAAACAAGCTGAAAGATATCCAGCTTAAAACAATCATAGGGAGTTTGATAGGAGTCACATTAAGTCTTTTAGTTGCCAATCTTTTCATCTCAAAACTTCTTCTGGCTCTCGTCAAAGATATTCCTATAACCTTACCTATATATATTTTACTCTATTTTGTAATGGGCTATCTCGGTTTCAGGATAGGCGAAAAAAAGAGTCAGACCATTGACCTTTCAAGGATTCCGCTTCTCGATAAGATGGAAGAGACGGAAGATGCCAAAATTCTCGACACAAGCACGATCATAGACGGGAGAATTGCCGATATATGCGAGACAGGATTTATCGAGGGTATATTCATTATCCCCCAGTTTGTATTATATGAACTCCAACACATTGCAGACCATCAAGACCCTATTAAGAGAACAAGAGGCCGAAGGGGACTTGACATACTACACAGAATGCAGAAACAAGCTTATGTGAAAGTAAAGATCGTTGACTACGAATTTCCAAAACTTAAAGATGTGGACACCAAACTGATTGCCCTTGCGAAAAAACTTGACGGCAAGATTGTAACCAATGATTACAATCTTAACAAGGTTGCTGAATTGCAGGGTGTGGAAGTGCTGAACCTGAATCAGTTGGCAACTGCGTTGAAACCTGCAATACTGCCGGGCGAACAGATGAACACAAAGATACTTAAAGAAGGAAAGGAATACGGTCAGGGCATAGGTTACCTTGATGACGGGACCATGGTTGTTGTTGACGATGCAAAAAAACTCCTCGGTAAAACTGTGGATGTAGTTGTAACAAGTGTATTGCAAACTACTTCAGGCAGGATGATTTTTGCAAGGCCGAGAGGGCACGCTGAAAAGGAATTTTATTTTCCTGAAGATCATAAAATAGAAGATCAATTGGAATAGGACATGAGGACCATCGCTATTATATTGGCAGGCGGTACCGGTAAAAGAATGGGTACATCCATAAATAAGCAATTTTTGCTCCTTGACAACAAACCTATTATTGTCCATACATTACAGGTTTTTGACGAGTGCAGGCAGATAGACAGCATCTATCTTGTAGTAAACCAGAAAGACCTGCCCGTTATGCAGGAAGAGATCCTTGAGACTTACAAATTTAACAAGATCATGAAGCTTGTTATAGGCGGACGCCTCCGTCAGGATTCTGTAAAAAACGGGCTTGAAGCTATAGAACACCCCTGTGATAACGTGATAATACATGATGGAGCAAGACCTTTTGTCTCTCCTTCTTTTATTGAAAAAGGCATTTTTCTTATGGAAATGTTTGACGCAATCATCCCCGCCATGCCCGTTAAGGATACAATAAAGGTGGTGTCAAAAGAAGGGTTTGTCGTAAAGACCTTGGAAAGAGACTCGCTTTGGCATGTGCAAACACCTCAGACATTCAAATACGATATGATAACAAAAGCATACAGAGAAGGTATGACAAAAAAACTTTACGGGTATGATGACGCTACCTTTTTAGAGAACATGGGCAAAAAAGTAAAGGTAATCGAAGGTTCTCCTTATAATATTAAAATTACAACCCCCGAAGACTTAATCATTGCGAGAGGAATACTATCCCAACTAAAAGGCGATGCATGAGGGTCGGCATAGGCTATGACGTTCACCAACTGGTCTATGGGAGAAAACTTTTTCTTGGCGGAATAGAAATACCTTTTCATAAGGGACTTATGGGTCATTCAGACGGCGATGTTCTTCTACATGCCATTTGCGATGCGCTTCTGGGCGCAGCCTCAGAAGGCGATACAGGCACATATTTCCCTGATTCCGATGAAAGCATAAAAGACATTGAAAGCACAAACATTCTGATTTACACGGCAGAGCTGTTGAAAAAAAAGGGGTTCAGCGTAATAAATATTGATTCTGTTGTGGTTGCTGAAGAACCGAAAATACATCCTCACAGAAAAGTAATATGCGAAAAAATAGCCGGAATACTTGGCATAGAAGCAGGACGGATAAGTATAAAGGGAAAAACCACTGAAGGCCTTGGCTTTACAGGAAGGAAGGAAGGCATAGCAGTCTATTCGGTGGCCCTGGTTGAAGATCAGCAGAGGTAAATACATTATGGTTAAGGTAAGATTCGCACCAAGCCCTACGGGGTATCTTCATATCGGCAACACAAGAACATTACTGATAAATTATCTTTTTGCAAGGGCCAGAGGGGGCAGTCTTGTGCTCCGGATCGAAGATACGGATATAGAAAGGTCTCATGCCAGATATGAGGAATCTATTGTAGAGGATTTACAGTGGCTTGGCACAGAATGGGATGAAGGACCTGTCCGACAGACCGACAGACTTGGGATATACCTAGATTATGCAGAAATTTTGCTCGAAAAGAATGCCGCATATAAATGTTTCTGCACTATTGAAGAGCTGGAACAGATGAGGGAGGACTCTCTCAAAAAAGGCAAACCCCCAAAATACAACGGCAAGTGCAGAGGCCTTTCTGCTGATATGGTAAAATCTATGGAACAGGAAGGCAGGCCATATGTGTTGAGATTTAAATCCCTTGAGAAACAGATTTCATTTATTGACGATATTCATGGAAGAATTGATTTTCCACGGGATCATGTGGATGATTTTATACTGATGAAACAGGAGCATACACCTTCCTACAATTTTGCCGTAACAGTGGATGATATGCTAATGGGCATTACCCACGTTATCAGAGGCGCCGATCATGTCTCGAACACACCGAAACAGATAATGCTCTTTGAGGTGCTGGGCTATAAACCGCCGCAATACGCGCACCACTCGTTGCTCACAGGCAACGACAAAAAACCTTTAAGCAAAAGACACGGTGTCACAAATATCAGGGAGTTCCGGAATGCAGGGGTGTTGCCGCAGGCTTTAATGAACTATGTCGGGATTATCGGTAGAAATGTAAAGAAAGAACTGATGGATATGGAAGAACTTATTAATACATTTTCACTTAATTCTCTGTCCCCGTCCGATTCTCTTTTTGATATGGACAAACTGCTTTGGTTTAACAAAGAATATATGAGGAACGTTACAGTGGAACGCCTACTGGAGGATGCAGGGCTTGCTCCTGATTTAAAAGAAAAAGTAATGCTTTTAAAAGAAAACGCGAGAACGTTAAATGAAATAAAGGATTTATTAAACATTTTTGACAGAGCTGATATTGACGGGGAAGGTATCGAGTACTTGAAAGCGCATAAAGATACAAGCATAATTATAGGGGTTTTAGAAACGACCCTCAAAAACGATATAAACATAACCTTTGAACAATTAATGCAGGAACTTCAAGGCACAACAAGTATTAAGAAAAAGGATATGTTTATGATGCTCAGAATTATCTTTACGGGCAGAAAGAACGGCCCCCCTCTTGGAGAGATATTTCATTTAATTCCCAAGGATATTATCATAAAAAGGATAGCCGGGTTTATCAATCTTATCTCGTGAGATTCAGATGCCTATAAAAACTTATTTTTCTTCCATAAAAACCGTTTTCCGTAATCGTTCTTTAAAAACACAGCTACTTCTAATTCTCTTTTTCTTGCTTGCCGTTTCAATAAGTTCTCTCACGATTATATATTCAAGAACGGAGGAGATGATTTTAGATAAAGTAACAGAAAACATTGACGACATTACAAAGGCTATCCAGATAAGCGTGGAAGAACTTACCTATAAAGGAAGCAGCACAGACAGATTAAAAAGTTACGTTGAAATGCTGAACAAAAAAGGAATTAAGGAAATATCGATCTTAAGCGATAATTCCGAGGTAATTGCCAGTTCTGATCCAAAAAAGATCGGCACCATGGAAAAGCTGGGTGAAAAAAAAGCAGTCAAAAAAAAGAATTTAATGATCACAGCCAAACTCGGTGAAGAAAGCAAAAAAGATAATCAGCGGCTGTATAACGTAATTATGCCCGTATCCATTAAGGGACAGAACATCGGTTATATACACATCAATATGGTGCTCGATGATTACAAGCTCCTGCAGCAAAAAAACCATCTTACAAGGATCCTGAGTATGCTCTTTGCCTTCAGTATAGGCACTATTTTCAGCCTTCTCATCGCAGAAAAATATACCGAACCGATAAAGAGGATTGCTGAAGCAAGCAAACGGATAGCCAAAGGAGAATTGGTAAAAATCAAGGATATGAACCGTAAAGATGAGCTTGGCATACTTGTAAAAAGTTTTAATGATATGGTTGATAAGCTTGGGGAAAGAAAGGAACTCGAAGAAAAACTGAAAAAAACCGAGCAACTGTCCATGATAGGCCAGCTCTCATCAGGAATAGCTCACGAAATCAGAAACCCGTTAAATTTTATGTCATTATCAGTGGGACATATTAAAGAGAGAATTGATGAGGAAAATATCCAGGGTAAGGAAGACCTTATAAAGCTACTGGATAACGTAACAAATGAGATTTACAGAGTCAACGGTCTTATCCACAACTTTCTTTTTCTCGGGAAACCGATAACATTAAATCGGGAATGGGTATTACCAAAAACACTCATAAATGAAGCCCTCTACATTTTGAAAGACAAGATCAGACATGGCATTGATATAGATGTTGTTTCTGAGGACGATGTGCAGCCCATATATTGCGACAGGGAATATATGAAGCTGAGCATTATAAATCTTTTGCTGAACGGCATTCAGGCCATAGAGGACAAGGGAGATATTCTTGTTTCATTCGGCAGGGAAGATGCCTGCTCTTTTATCAGTGTAACAGATAATGGAAAAGGCATAGAGCCTGAAGACGTTGAAAGAATCTTCGAGCCTTATTATTCTACAAAAAAACTAGGTATTGGTCTGGGGCTTGCTGTTACAAGAAGATTCATCGAAGAACACGGAGGGAGCATATCAATAGAAAGCGGGATAGGCAGGGGAACGACAATGAAAATCAGGGTGCCTGTTTTATATGAAGTATGACAAAGGCAGTATATTTGTAATTGAAGATGACAATAATCAACGGAATATTATAAAAACTATTCTCATTAAGGAGGGTTTTTATGTTGAGGACACAGACTGTGGAAAAAAGGCAATTGAGCTTTTAAAAAACAGTTCTTTTGATATAGTGCTCACCGATTTGAGACTCCCTGATATAGACGGTACAGAAGTAATCAAGGAAGTAAAATCGTTGAATAAAATATGCCATGTCATTGTTATTACAGCATATGGCTCCATACCTTCTGCCATTGAGGCAACAAAACTCGGAGCTTTTTACTATCTTGAAAAACCTTTTGAGAAAGATCAGCTACTCCTTGTTATAAACAATGCAATGAATCAGTCAAGGCTCATGAAAGACAATATCATGCTGAAGGACCAGCTCTTTGACAGGTTTACATTAGACAACATTGTCGGTGTTCACGGCAGGATGGGGGAGCTATTTAAGATAGTACGGAAGGTTGCCCCTACAAATTCTACCGTGCTGATATACGGGGAAAGCGGGACCGGGAAGGAACTTTTTGCAAAGAGCATTCATTACAACAGCTCAAGGAAGGATAAGCCATTTTTTGCGATAAACTGTGCTGCCATACCTGAAACCCTGCTTGAAAGCGAGCTTTTCGGCTACGAGAAAGGTGCCTTTACCGGCGCTATAAGCCGTCATACCGGTTTGTTTGAGCAAGCCAACGGGAGCACCCTTTTTCTCGATGAGATAGGCGATCTCACTTTGAGCACCCAGGCAAAATTATTGAGGGCAATCCAGGAAAGGGAGGTACGGAGAATAGGCGGAAAAGAAAATATAAAACTTGACGTGAGATTAGTTGCAGCAACAAACAAAAAACTCGAAGAAGAGATATCAAAAGGAAGGTTTCGTGAAGACTTATATTATAGACTTAATGTAATTGCCTTTTCTATTCCTCCTCTCCGGGAAAGGGTAACGGACATTCCACTTCTTGTTGAACATTTTTTAAAGCAATTCGGTGAGATGAATGGGAAGAAAAAGAGCATTTTAAATGAAGCATTGGACCTTCTTATGAAATATGCCTGGCCCGGAAACGTAAGGCAACTTCAATCTGTAGTGGAACGGGCCTACATTATGTGCGAAGAAGATACAATGGGTATAGAACATATGCCTGAAGAGGTAAAACATATAACAAAAGCATCTCCTTTTTACGAAAAGCTGTTATATGCTTCAGACTATCTTATCGATGCAAAACTAACCGCTGCTGAATATAGACTGTATTTGTATCTCTCGAAGAATGATCTTACTGACAGCAATCAAAATAGTCCTCTGGATCCTAAGGCCATCGCCGAAAGGCTGGGGATTAACAGAGACACCTTTTTTACGGCAATGGCAAAATTAAAAAGTCTCGGTCTCTATGATTACAAGTATACCAAGAAGAAACAGTCGGATTTTTCCGACTAAGATAAAAGGTTTTTGTCGGATTTTTCCGACTATAGATAAAACCCCAATTTATCATATTTTCTGATGTGTAATTATATTAGATAATTGGCAAGTTTTCTCCTCATGGCATGGCATATGCATTAAAATATAATATGAAGTTAATAATAAAAAGGAGGAGGTGAATAGAATATGAAGAAAGCATTAATGATCGTTCTCGCATTGGTAATCAGCGTAGCATTTGTTTCCATGGGTTTCGCTCAGGCACCGAAGGCAGCACCGGCAGCAGCAGAGAAGGCAGCACCGGCAGCCGATAAGGCAGCAGATAAGGCAGCAGTTGGCGCAGATAAGGCAGCAGCCGACAAACCTGTAAAGGCAGACAAGCCCGCAAAGGTAAAGAAACCAAAAGTAAAAAAAGAGAAGAAAGAAGCAGCACCGGCAACAGATAAGGCTCCTGAGAAGGCAGCAGAGAAGGCACCGGCACCAGCAGCAGAGAAGGCACCGGCACCAGCAAAGAAGTAAAAACAAAACTTGTCTAATAGAAAAGAGGGTGGACTTATCTACCCTCTTTTTTTATGTCTTTTATATGTCCTATAAGTCTTATCTGCCCTATGCCCCTCCCTATATATTTATCGGGTCTGTTTCAATATGCACGCCCGGCAAACCGTAGATGGATAAAAGAGCTTTTTGGAAAAGCATTTCATCGCCTCTCAGAATCAGCTTCCACTTGTAAAAACCCCTCCTCTTTTGTCTCATTGGGCCTGTTACGTATTCTGTCAGCCCTTCCTGTTCCAGAATCATGTTTATTTTATCAAGTATTTTCAGACCAGCTTCTTCCCTCTTTTTTTCAACATCTATTAAAAAAAACCTCGAATAGGGAGGAAACTCGGCGGCCTTTCTCTTCTTCAGTTCTTCCGTATAAAATCTTTCCAAACCAAAAAAGCGTACTGGATTAACAGCCAGTTTTCTGTCCATGAAAAAGTAAATCTCTTCAGGTGTCAGAATGTCCAATAAGTTCATAAAAATCTGAAACATCTTCTCCTCTGATCTATATCCGGCCATCCTGACCAACTCTTCCCATCCGACAAAGATCAGTTTATTTATATGCATACCATATATTTTGGATAGAGATTGTGTTCCTATTAGAATTAACTGGCGGCCGTCCGAAGTGTCGGATACTGTTTTTCTAATTTTCTTGATAGTTTCCGCAGTAATGTTAATAATATGAGAGTCAGTAAAAATGGTCTTGAGTTCTTCTTCGATATACTCTGCGCCTACATAAGTAGTGCGGACAATATTGCTGCCGCAATAAACACATTGATTTTCATATATAAAGCTTTTATTGCAAATACCGCAAGTAAGCATGTTGCCCTTTTTGTGGAGGCTCAATACTCCTTCACAAAAAGGGCATAAAAATGTCCTTTTGCATTCGAGGCATTGGATGTGAGACATATAGCCCCTTCTTGGTGTAAATACGGCAATATTTTCATTCTTTTGCATTGCATCCCTTATTACAGCTATAAGCTTATCCGGCAAAACAGCTTGCCCGGCAAGGCCTTTTTTCATCAATACTACCGAATATTTTTTATCTATCTGTTGCTCTTTCCCAATAACATTGAACTTTCCTTCTTCTCCATTTTTAAACATCTCCATAGATGGTGAAGCACTCCCGAAGATAATTGGAATATGTTCTGCATCTGCCAGTCTCAGGGCTAACATATTTACATTAAAATTAAATCCCTCTTCGTTTCTGTATTCATCTTCCTCCTGTCTTTCAACAATAATAAGAGAAAGATCCGGTATCGGTAAAAAGATGCAACTCTTGTTGCCAAGAATCAATAAACCGTTTCCATTCCTCGCTTTAAAATACACGTCCATTCTATCTTTTGCTTTAATGGCTGAACCATACCAGATTACGTTATTTTTGAATCTATCATTAAAGGCCTTACGATAAAATCTTCCTGCTGCATAGTAATCAGGAAGCAGCATAAGAACATTCTTTCCTTCACTTATAAGTTCGGATATTAATGTCATATAGTATGTAAGGCGTTTTTCTATATCCCCTATATATAAGGTTTTTTTAGAAACCACCTTCGCTCCGCCTGTTTCCCGGGATGGTTCAAAGACTTTTTTGGCAAAAATATCCCGGAGTTCTATGACGCCATCTTGAAAGTATTCAAAAATTGTATCCTTTCCAGTGATTTTGTATGCCTTTTTCAAGGAAATTCCCTCTAATGCCGAGGCGCATGGCGCTAAACTCCTTATAGAAATATAGTTTTCAATTTTAAGCGTTTGCGGAAGAGCATACTTAAGCACCATACCAATAGGCGTTACATAGTAACAGGAAGCCCACTCACACAGACGGGCAACTGTACCATCAATTAATGGAAATACGTCTATTATGTCGTTGACGACTTTCAGGGCTGCATCGTCTTTTTCTTCAAGATCAATAACAAACCCCGTCAATATTTTGTTGTGAAAGGGAACTGTCACCCTTGAAAAGGGTTTTATAAAGGATCTCCACTTTTCAGGCACTGAATAGGAAAAGGTTTTAGCTATAGGAATAGAGAGTGCAACATGGACAATCATGAAGAAAGCAAAAAATCTTTATAATCGAGACTTTTAAGAAATTTTATGTGCGTAATTTCTTCTCCGAGAAAACGGCCGCCTATTTCTTTGAACGTATCAGGTGAGTCTGTTACAAAATATTCGCATCCCCCTTTACCAGCATCATTGAAAATAGCTTTTGCTTCGAGGGTATACTGTACTTCTTTAGCAGTTTCCCTCCCGGTATTTACAATAGTTATATCCTTGCCCATAACTCGTTTAATAACATGTTCCAGAATAGGATAGTGAGTACAGCCCATGACCAGCGTATCAATCCCTGAATACTGAAAGTCATTCAGATACCTCTCTGCCATGAGGAAGGCAACTTTATCATTCTCAAGCCCTTCTTCCACAATGGGGACAAAAAGAGGACATGGTTTTGCCAGCACCTCTATCTCGGGATCGATTTTATTTATAGCCTTTCCGTAGGCCATACTGTTAATTGTGGCCTTTGTGCCTATAATACCAATCTTCTTTGTTTTTGTATATCGTACTGCTTCTACTGCTGCCGGGTAGATAACTCCCAAAACAGGGATGGGCAATTTTCTTTTAAGGATGTCCAGCGCCAGTGCGGAGGATGTATTGCAGGCAATGATAAGGACTTTAATCCCTTTTGTGAGCAAAAAAATTGCACTTTCAAGGGCATATTTTGTAATTGTTTGGGGAGATTTATTACCGTAAGGGAGTCTTGCCGAGTCGCCAAGATACAGGATATGTTCAGAGGGCAGGAGTTTCTTTACCTCCTTCAGTACGGTAAGCCCGCCTATGCCTGAATCAAACATGCCTATTGAAAGCGTTTTCACGGAAAAAGATTATTTTAGATGCGGGGAAATGTCAAGCTAATAAGGCAATAAGCTAAGCATGCATGAATAATTGCACTCCTTTTAGAAAAACATCTTTCGCCTTTCAGGCAAATTTTAATATGGCAGAGGGTGTCAGACGATTTTAGCAGGTGGTGGTTTTATATTTTTTTGCTTAACTACAAAAATACTCTTGACAAAAAAATGGTTGCATTATATAAATTGCTACTATATATAGTGTACATGTTGAATAAACATACTAAATATTGTGGTACAATCGGTACTGGTTAAGTTTTCTATTTTATTTTAAGGTTCTAACAGGGCTTTGATTTACTTTTCTAAAAAACCCAGGGGGGTTAAATGGAAACAACAGATATAAATCTTTTTGTAAGGACATCGGAAGAAACAATATCCGATTGGAACAGATCAAGGATAACAGACGCCCTGATAAGAGAGACATATATAGACTATGATACGGCAAACGAGATCAGTAAAGAAGTGGAGCGGATGATATGGAAATCAGAGGTAAAAATGGTAACTGCTCCGCTCATCAGGGAACTTGTAAATGCAAAACTTATAGAAAGAGGGCTTGAAAATGAACGGAAAAAACATACAAGGCTCGGTATGCCCATGTATGACGTGGATAGTCTTATCCTCCATCCGAATAAAGAAAACGCTAATGTTCCCCACGGACCGGAGGCAACCAATCTTACTCTCGCAGAGAATATAAAAAAAGAATACGCATTACTTTCGGTGTTTTCGCAGGATGTAGCGGATGCCCATATGAATGGCGACATTCATCTTCATGATCTGGGTTTTATCGATAGGCCCTATTGCAGCGGACAATCATTAGAATATATTAAGAAATTCGGGCTTAACCTCCCGCATTCTCTATCCATGGCAAAGCCTGCAAAACACCCCGAAGTGCTCCTTGCCCACCTTGTAAAATTTGCCGCTGCACTTCAGAGCAATTTTGCAGGCGCAATAGGGTGGGATGCAATAAATATCTTCTTTGCCCCATACCTTGAAGGTATGAGTGATGGCGATGTAAAACAGCTTGCCCAAATGCTTATATTCGAATTTTCACAACAAGCTGTAGCAAGAGGAGGTCAGGCAATATTCTCCGACATCAATCTTTATTGGGAAATTCCAAAACATTTTGTGGACACGCCCGCCATTGGACCCTCCGGTCAATTTACCGGTAAAACTTACGGCGAATACGAAAAAGAAGCGCAAAGATTTGTATGGAAGTTATTTGAGGTATTCAAAGAAGGCGACGGCGCAGGAAGACCCTTCTTTTTTCCAAAGCCCCTTGTTCATATTACTGAAAAGTTCTTTAAAACTGATGGTTATATGGATTTTCTTAATCATATTTCCGATGTGGCTTCTGATAAAGGCAATACATACTTTGTATTCGATAGAGGCGAAACCGCCAAGATATCCGAATGCTGCCGTTTAAGTTTCAAACTTGAAGCTCATGACCTTCTGGATGCAAAACAGCCCTGGAGAATGAGGTACTGTGCACTACAGAATGTTTCAATAAATCTTCCCAGAGTTGCTTATCTTGCACATGGTGATGACACAAAACTCCTCAGCCTCCTTACAGAGAAGTTTGTCCTTACGGTTAAAGCCCATAAGGAAAAGAGATCTTTTCTTGAAAAACTTCTCTCGCTCGGAGAAGATGGCCCCCTTTCCCTGCTGACTATGAACAGGGATGGGATGCCTTATCTCAGATTCAATCTTGCCTCGCATCTTGTGGGCATGGTAGGACTCAACGAGATGGTTCAAATCCACACAGGCGAAGAAATGCATGAATCAAAGAAGGCTTTAAAATTCGGCCTTAAGATCATTGCTCATATGAATCTGATCACAGAAAAAATCAGGACGCAGGATGGCATGAAGATTGTCCTTGAACAAACCCCGGCAGAGAGCACAAGCTATCGTTTTGCAAAGCTTGACCTCCATCACTTTTCACCGGCATCCGGGAGAATTGTAAAAGGCGATATTTCTACGGGAGAAGTATATTACACAAACTCCACCCATCTGAATGTAAAAACACATATGAATCCCATCGAAAGGGTCACAAACGAAGGGATATTTCATCCGCTAATAGAGGCAGGATCAATCTCCCATGTATGGCTCGGTGAATCCCAACCGACAAAGGAGGCTATCGCTGATTTTGTCATAAAGACCTTCAAATATACTTCAAACGACCAGATTGCTTTTTCTCCTGAATTTACCATTTGCAACAAATGCGGCAAAACCTCAAGAGGACTCCACGAAATCTGTCCTTCATCAACATGCAATTCGCCTGATGTTGACGGTATTACAAGGATTACCGGGTATTTTACAAAAATATCAGCCTGGAATAAGGGCAAACTCGGCGAGCTGAAAGACAGGTACAGGAATGCAGAGTTTTTCGGCGGGCAAAAAAAAGCGGTAAACGAATAAAAAAATAGAGCTGAGACCTAAAGGCGAGGAGGCTCAGGTACTTCCTTCTTTTCTCTTAGCTATATCAAAACGGAGGAAGCATGGGTATTGTAAAAATCTTTTACAAGGATGATTGTCCGATGTGTCCAAGTGCGAAAAATCTGCAGAAGAGCTTGAAGGAAAATAATGTAGGTGTTGAATCATACAATGTAGGAACAGCCGAAGGGCTCGCTGAGGCAACATTTTACGGGGTTATGGCGCTCCCTACTGTAGTTATCGAAGATGAGATGGAAAACTCCCTTGGGGAGTGGAGAGGTAATGTGCCAAAGATGGAAGAGGTTTTAAATGTTGTGCACGGATCATGAATTCCCTGTTAAAGGTTTTATAGAGACAAGTTTTATTGACTGGAAAAAACATCTCTCATCGGTTATTTTTTTCGGACAGTGCAACTTCAGGTGCCCATACTGTCATAACAGCAACCTCGTTCTCCACCATGCTGAAATGGAAGATATCCCCTTTGAATATATAATACTTACACTCAGAAAATATAAAAAATGGGTTGACAGGGTGGTAATTACCGGCGGAGAGCCAACCGTTCATATGAACCTTTTCAATATCATATGGAACATAAAAAAAGAAGGTATGCTTATCAAACTTGACACAAACGGGTCATCACCTGCTGCAATCAAAGGCCTTGTAAGTGAAGGTTTGATAGATTATATAGCCATGGACATAAAGGGACCTATAGACAGATATAAGAGATGGTGCGGCGTCGATGTTGACACCAAGAAAATAGAGGAAAGTGTAGAGTTTATTCTGGAAGGAAAGGTTGATTATGAATTCAGGATGACCGTTGTTCCTTTCCTCCACAGAGAAGAAGATATTTATGAAACGGCTGAATATATAAAGGATGCAAAACAGTTCTATATACAGGAATTTAAACCCAATAATACACTGAACCCTGATTTTTCAGCTATTAAACCTTTTTCATCTGAAAAGGCTGAAAAAATCAGGCAAAATGTTCTTGATCGCATTGCAGGGAGCGAACAGTCTTTTGGATTAATTCAATAAGATGTGCTACCCTGCCCGCTTGCGGCAGGGTAGCACAGATAAAAATCATAAAAGCTTTTGCAACGGGATGGAAATGAATTTATACACACAGATTAGTGAATCAATACAGCCATATATGATCTAATTCATCTCCAACCCTGCCTTCAGTCTTTCTTTCCCGTACAACCTTGGCCGGAGAACCGGCCACAACCATATTTGGAGGAACATCCTGCGAGACTATTGAATTGGCGGCTACAATCGCCTGCTCACCTATTGTCACGCCGGGGAGGATAATGGCGCCCGTATATATCTTTGCATAATCATTTATGACAACAGGGTTGTACTCTCTTATAATATGGGAAGATTCCGAATGGGTATGAGTAAATATTTTTACATCCTCGGTTAGGCAAACCTGGTTTCCAATAATAACACCACCTTTTGAGTCAACAAATACCCCACGGTTAAAAAAGACAAAATCGCCGACTTCTATGTTCTGTCCGAAGTTGAATCTGAAATTCTCCTCCGAGATAAAGCCTATGCCACATTTCTTAAAGAGATGCTCGGCGATCAACCTTCTGAATAACATTGCAAAATTTACAAAGAGACATATGGGCAGCTTATCAAGCACATCCCATAGAAAATGAAGATAGCGCTGCCTGGATGTAATAGGCGGTTCACGTCCCATGGGGAGCAGTTCGCTATATAACGTCAGCTCTTTTATAAGTTCAACAGAATAGTCAGGACCTTCTATGAGACAGAGGATGCGTTGAGTTCCCTCTGCATCAAGCCCCGATTTAATAATCACCTCTATCTCTTCCAGTTTTCCTTTGAGTATCTTCTCCATATCCACTCCTTTATGATTACTCCTTAAGCTTGCAGGTTATCCGACAATAATAATATCAGATATGGTAAAATAAGTGAAAACCAAAAAGATCGGGAACAGGAAATTTACCCGCCTAAACTTAAACAATAGCAATAGTTTTTAAACTTTTTACAGTTCATTACTATTTCTTAAAATATTTTAATTTTTTTCTTGACAATTTTTTATGCCATTGCTATAAATTAAAATAGTTTAATAAAAGGAGGTGGGACGATTATTTTCAATTGTTTTATTAAAAGTGAATTACACAGTATATTCAAAACAAAAAAGGAGGTACGAATGAAAAAATTATTTATTATTATGCTTGCTTTGTTTCTCGCAGTGCCTGCTGTTTCCTTTGCAGGTAGTGTAACAAGCAGGTACGATGTAACCATCGGCGGTTATGTAAAATTCGATATGGGCTACAACAGCAAGGGCGCTGGCGCAGACTTTAACACAGCACCGATTGCAGGCAGGTCCGGAAATCAGGTACAAAACGATCAGTACGGCAACTTTTTTGCAGCATCAGGTGAAACAAACTTAAATTTCCTCATCAAAGGTCCTGATGGTTGGGGTGCAAAGACATCAGCTTATGTCGAAGGCGACTTTTTTGGAGGATGGGCTGTTGCAAACTATGGTTTATTTACCCTGAGACATGCATGGATGAAACTCGATTGGGGTAATACAAAGATAACTATCGGTCAGCAGTGGCAGGGTTTTGGCTTGGTGCCTACATATGGCGGCAGTCTGCTCGGTTTTACCTCTTTATCCAATATGATGAAGGGTTGCCGCCAGCCGCAGATTGTTATAAATACACAACTCAACAAGAACTGGGCCTACATGGTAGGCATAATGTCTCCTACGACTACTTTGGGAACTGAAGTTGGTGCTATCCCTACTGGTATGAATAGAGTTAACCAATATTCCAGAAGCCAATTACCCTTTGCAGAAGGCGAAATTACTTGGACATCCGATGCATGTGGAAAGATCGGTCCCTGGCAGATGCTCTTCGGTTTAGGCGGTTATTACGGATCTGTAAAACAGTCACAGGGGTATTTTGACACTTTAGGAAATCTAAAATTTGCTGATGATACAAGTCCTTCCTGGGCAGCAATCTTCAAGGGATTTATACCTATAATCCCGGAGAAAAAAGGGAATAAAACAGGCGCCCTTTCACTGTCAGGCGCTGCCATGATGGGTCAGAACTGGTCATGGATGAACCCCGGTCCTACGACTGCGACTTTCTCGAACGTAGATTATTTCACAGGGGCAGGTTCGAATGGCTTGAGATCTGCATCCCCCACAGTTTGGGGCGGTTGGGCTCAGATAACATATTTCTTTACTGATAAACTCTTTGTCAACGGTTATTATTCTATGCTAACGGCAAATCTTAGCGATACTTACAGACAAAAATTCACAGCAGCCAACAACGCTGCCGGCCTTCTTACAGGTCCAAAAAATAACCAGATGTTTGCTGCCAACATTATGTATGATGTGAACCCTGCAATGAGAGTAGGATTTGAGTGGTCAAACATATACACACGCGCTGCATCCATTGCTAATTACACTGGTGCTGTTGGAAACTATGACACAAAGAACTCGATCAATTCATTCAGGATTGGCGCATACTACTTCTTCTAAGAAGAGGCAACAAGAACATTTTGAAAGGGGAGCTTTTGCTCCCCTTTTTTATTCTCTTTTTTCTCATTTCTCGCCTGATAAATCTGGCAACTGAGATATTGAAAAGTTACATTGATCAATTTCTCCGAAACAGTTTCGGAGAAATTGTATAGCAAGGGCTATCCTGGGTTTGTGAAGGATATTTAAAGTGGTAGAAACAGTTTTCACCAGAATTGCGGAAATTCATTAATAAGCTAAAACTACAGAAAGTTCGGTTCTTTCTTATTTAAGTTGCAATACAGTCTCTAATCTTGGATTTAATAATCCACAATGCTGATGAATCTTTAACCTGAAGTAGTCGATGTCTTTGTAGCCGTATGCCATTCTTTTCAGTCTTTTGATTTTATTGTTAAATCCTTCAGAGATAGCAGAACTTATTTTCTTCCTGAACCAGTTGAGAATATACTGAATCTTGTCGGTAAAACTCCGTGCTAATGCAATAAATGATTCCAGTGTACTGGAAGCTGCTTCTTCAATCCATTCATTTAAAACAGTCCTTGCTTCAATTTCATTATTGCAGGAATAGACAGTTAAAAAACTCTCCTTGAGAAGCATGGCTTTGTAAATAGGCTCATTCAGTTCACATAACTGATGAAGATAAGAATATTGACGGGAACTGAGGTTCGCTTTGTTTTTCAGTAGAATGAAACGCTGTTTGCAGCTGATGAGGTCAACCAGTTCATTGTTCCTTTCTGTCCTGGCCTTTCGCAGTTCATGTTTCCTTACCGCATCAACGGCATTGTTCAGTTTCTGCATAATATGGAATTTGTCATAAACTATAAGGGCATTGACCGCATAGTGATTGCTGGAGCTGATGTAGTGCCTTGCCCCGTCAAGTGCTACCGATTCGATCTTCCCGCAGCTTTCTTCCCCTATGCCCTGGAAGTATTCATTTAATACCTCTGATTTTCTCCCTTTTTCATTCCATATTATAAGCTTTCTGTCTGTATCTACGACATTAGTAAGGTACCGGTGATATTTCCTGTAACTAACTTCGTCGACGCTGATATGTATGGCGGAAGGAGGAGGAGACAATTTTTCTTTTGCCTTATCCTCCAATGCCTCCTTGTCTATCCGGTAGACCGTTTCATCGTTTAAGCCTAAGAACCAGCCCGCTTCCTGATTTGTGGTAATTGCGGTGAGCCTGCTTACGTGTTCAGCGAACCTCCAGGTGACACGTGACCACTTCTTGAGCCACGGTATGTCCTCGTTATGGATTTTGCCATCCCGGGGACATCGGTATCTTCTCTTGCGTAAATGGAGATAAAGCCTTCTCCCGCTGATCGGGAGGTCTTCCGCCTTTGTCCATTGGCTGCTGTGGTATCCTTTAGTATGTGCCTCTCTACATCGTGGACATACTGGCTTGTTTTTAATGTATGGCTCTAAATGAATGTGCATTTCGGTATCCGTAAGATAGGTATCGGTTATTTTGTACCCTGGAATATTTAACAACTTTCTGATACCATGAAAGAGCATCGGTTACTCCCTGGTATTTGAGGTTGCGGAACCAAAAACTTACCAGTTTTTATTGTAACCGGTGCTTTTTATTTATTGCTATATAATTATGAGGGGTTACAGAAAATACTGCACTTTATTTAAGAAAGAACCAAAAGTTACATTGATCAATTTCTCCGAAACAGTTTCGGAGAAATTGTATAGCAAGGGCTGTCCTGGGTTTGTGAAGGATATTTAAAGTGGTAGAAACAGTTTTCACCAGAATTGCGGAAATTCATTAATAAGCTAAAACTACAGAAAATTACATATCATATAGTACTCAAATTATAACAAAAGCCTTTCGGCGAGGAACCTATGAAAGATTTGATAAATTGCACAAACTGCTGGTGCAATTTATCAAATCTAGACAAAATCGTTTTCTTGATGTTGATATCGTAGTTGGCTGAATTTAAGAAAACTCAAGTAAAGGCTCCTACGCTGAGGAGCCTTTACTATTTGTATTTCCCGATTCTATTCAGAAAAGATTTTTACACTATTGCCTTTAGTTTTTCCTTCAGGTTTTTTGTGAAATCCTTTTCCACATCTTTTGCCTTTGCTCTCATTATCCTGTCGCCGAACATGGCAAGCTTTCCGACAATGCTAACATCTGATGCATATTTAACTTCAACAGTGCCCGGAGACACTTCTTTCAAATCTACAGTGGTCTTGTTTTTAAAGTGACCGAGCTTCGTTACATCTTCGCCTTCGCCTTGAATCTCAAGGTGTGTCGGTTTCTCAACCTTTGTCATCCTGTTTACAAATTTCAGCTTTGCAGTAATGATACCGACCTTCTGTTTTACAATACATTCATAGGACTTTTCGTCAATAATTCTGACTGACTCAGTTCCCGGTATACATGTCATAATACTTTCCGGTTTCAGCATGAAATCAAACAACTTATCAATGGGAGCATCTACTGTAAAGCTTCCTTCTATAATCATAAAAACCTCCTATTCTTTGATTAACCTTGGTTAATCTCTTATTTACTTTTTGGGGCGTGCCTTTTCAATGGCATCAGCCAGAATCTGATAGCTTGCGTTTCCCGGTGTTGTTGCCTGCTCAATCATAAGGTCTATAAATGATAAACCCTGGGCATTTACCCACTCTCTGTGAGGCTTATCGCCTGTACCAAACATGTGTCTGGCGCAGTCTATAGCACTGCCTGTCTTTGCTTTTTTACCGCATACAGGGCATATTACAGGATCGTTTATCGGATCACTCATATTATTTTCCTCCTTGTTTATTATTTTTCTTGTGCTTCTTTCTTTTCCTTTAAGGCATTAAGAATCATCTCGGGGCGTACAGGGCATTCCTTCATCTGTATACCGAAACGATGGAAAAGCGCATTGCCTATTGCTGCAGCAGTCGGGTTAGTAAGGCCTTCGCCAGCTTCTTTTGCGCCATAAGGTCCTTCCGGCTCATATGTGTCAATCTCTGCAATGTTTGCTGGCGGCATCTCTGTTGCACGGATCATTTTATAATCCACTAAGTTAGGGTTCATTAATTTGCCATCTTCATATGGCATGTATTCAAGGTAGCCATAGCCGGCAGCCATAGAGAATGCGCCTTCGAGCTGGCCGATAAGGCCAAGATGGTTGATTGGCTGACCACAGTCGTGAGCTGTCATGCTGTCGACAAGCGTGATCTTGCCTGTTTCTTCATCGACCTCAACCTCAACACCCTGGAGCATGTAGCTGTATGCCGGGGAGATCATGCCTTTGCGGTGAGGTGTATAGTAGCCTCTGCCGATAATCCTCTGACCGTCTTTGCCACGAAGCGCCTTTCTTACTAATTGAACAAATTCTTCACCCCTTTCCGGGCGGGCAATGGCATGGACCCAACCATCTTTTATGTCAAGATCGTATACGATGTTTAATCCTGACTGTGCGTATGCAAACTCAAGAAGCTGTTTCTTTGCACTTTCTGCTGCCATCTTTACTGCATTACCTGTCATAAGGGTCTGCCTGGAGCCCCACGCGCCGAGATCAGCAGGGCAGTGATCGGTGTCGCCGGAATGTACCTTTATATCTCCTACTTTGACACCAAGTGCTTCTGCGCAGATGATAGCCATTGTCGTATTTGAACCCTGGCCTATTTCCTGAGCTCCTACATGCAGTTCAACGGTTCCGTCCTGATTAATGGTTACTACTGCTGATGAGAATGAATAAGGCGTGTCGAACCAGTTGAAGATACCGCCTGACATAAAACCACAGGCAGAAAGACCGATAGATCTGTTAGCAGGCAATTCGCCTTTAGATGCAATCCATGATTTTATTTCATCGTAACACTGGTCAATACCGCAACTGGCGATCGTTGCTTGTCCCGGCACTTCGTAGCCTTCATGGTGGGAGTTCTTCCTTCTCATTTCGATAGGATCAAGGCCTAAGTCAGCGGCAATCCATTCGATCTGCTGCTCCGAGCACCACATAGCCTGGGGTGCACCGAAACCGCGCATTGATGTCGACGGCAATGTATTTGTGTAGACCCTGTAGCCGTCATAGCGATAGCCTTTCCATCTGTAAGGGAAAGAGTGAAAAAAGCCTGTAAGGTAAAGTGCTGTTGCGCCCATACCTGTGTACGCGCCGCCGTTGGTGAATACTTTGGCTTCACGGGCACAGAATGTGCCGTCCTTTTTAACACCGGTCCGGACATAGTAGAACATAGGAGTACGACGCTTAGTGGCAATGAAATCTTCTTCTCTTGTATAAATAATCTTAACAGGCCTGAAAAGCTTCATGGATAGAATGGCACTGCAGAAAATTGCCCCGTCGAGTTCGAATTTGCCGCCGAAGCCGCCGCCAACGTATTGAGCAAGAATACGTATGTCGCCTTCTCTCATGCCAAGTACGCCAGCCATAAGAGCCTGCATATAATATGCGGACTGATTGGATGAATAAATAGTCATCTTTTTTTCCGGCGTGTAGCTCGACACGGCCGCACGTGTTTCCATACACATATGTGCCTGACCACCGCACTTGAACCAGTCTTCTCTGACATACTCTGCTTCATCAAATGCTTCTTCCACTTCACCCCATTCAATATGGCGGGTAACATTGATATTGCGCTCAAATCCTTCATGAATTTCAGGCGCGTCCTTCTTTATGGCATCAAGCGGTTCATAAACCCCCTGAAGTACTTCGTATTCAACATCAATGTAGTCAAGAGCCTTTTCTGCGATCTCTTCGGTTATTGCAGCCACTGCTGCAACAGGCTCGCCAATATACCGGACCTTATCAACGGGCAGTATCTGTTCATCACAAAGGTCTTTATAACGCCTCCATATACCCTGTTTAACCCCAAGCGTGTCCTTGCCTGTTACAACGCCATATACCCCCGGTAGCTCCATCGCCCTACTGTAATCAATATTCAGAATCTTTGCGTGAGGGTGCGGGCTACGCAGGATTTTACCATATAACATGCCGGGCAGCTTAATATCGAAGGTATATTCTGCCCTGCCGGTCACTTTTGCTACGCCGTCTATATTATGAACATGGGTATTGAGTACCGTGAATTTTGAATGTGGGTTGATTACGGTGTATTTATTCATGATTTTGCCTCCGTATATTTACCTTTTGCCGCTCCATCTATTGCCCGGACAATACTATTGTAGCCGGTACAGCGGCAAATATTTCCTTCAATACCTTCTTTTATCTCCCATTCTGTCGGGTTTTTATTCTCATTAAGTAATGCCTGTGCAGACATAATCATACCAGGGGCACAAAAACCGCACTGGTAGGAACCGTTATCAATAAATGCCTTCTGTATAGGTGCTAATTCACCGTTTACTTCCAGACCTTCAACGGTAGTTATCTCCATGCCCTCAGCCTGCATTGCAAGCACTGAACATGATTTTACGGCCATGCCATTTATCATTACTGTACATGCACCGCAGGATACTGTATCACATCCCCTTTTTGTTCCGGTCAAGCCTATATGATCTCTTATTGCTTCAACTAAGAGTGTTTTCGGGTTTATATATAACTCATAATCCTGCCCGTTTACATTGAGCGTTAGTAATCTCTTTTCCATATTCTATTCTCCTTTCTCGGTTAGCCTTTTGCTTGTTCCCAGGCCTTTTTCAACATCCTTTTCGTCAATACACCCAGAATATGTCTTCTATGTTCTTCAGACCCATGAATATCAGCAACAGGTTCACAGTCTACCGACGCTATACTTCCTGCCTCAGCAAAAAGATTTTCATCGTATACCTTTCCAATTAACAACTCTTCAATCCTTTTAACCCTTATCGGCGTTGAACCGGCATTGCCGAGAACAACCCGTACGTCCTTACATATTCCGCTATCGTTGAGTGCAACATAAGCTGCAGCCGCAACAATGCCCATATCGCTATCGAGAAGATTAAATTTCTGATAGGCTGCGCCGCTTTTAGGCTCCGGAGCGGGTATGTGTACTTCCAGCACCAGTTCGTGATCCATAACTGTCTCAAAATAGTCGACAAAGAAATCCTCAAGAGCTACTGTCCGTTCACCATTCGCGTTTCCTATTTTGATATTTGCCTTCAATGCGATCAGGACAGGTCCGGGGTCTCCTGCAGAATCGGCATGTGCAAGGTTGCCTCCTATAGTGCCCCAATTTCTCACCTGGATTGAGGCAAGTTTATTTTCCATTGAAACCATTACAGGATAATTCTTCTTAATCACATCGGATTTCTCAATGGTGCGGTGAGTGGTTGTAGCGCCGATTCTCAGACCGTCTTTAGCATCGAACTTGATATAGTCAAGTTCTTTGACATGCTTGATATCGAGCATATATTCCGGGGAAATCATCCCCTGTCTCATTACAATAAGTAATGACTGGCCGCCGCATATAACCTTGCAATCTTCATGCTCAGCATACATGGCAAGCGCTTCCTTAAGCGTACCAGGCTTTAAGTAATTGAAATCATTAATCATAGTCCTCTCCTTTCTTTTATCATTAGTCCTCTCCTTTCTTTTACCTCTGTTCTTTTTTATCTTTTCTTTGCCCTTCTCTTTTTTGCAGCTTTGCTCTCACTTCTGCCACCTCTCCCACTATATCTTCAACGTTTTGTATCCACTTAGGACTCGTCTGAATCCCATCCGGCATCCCAAACTTTTCATCCTGTACTTTATTGTCCTTTCTGTATTGGGCTTTTAACTCATCAATCTGGTTTGCACCAAGGGACGCTCCATGATATTCCTTGGAAAAGCACAGAAAAAAATGTCTTCCTCTGTAAATAGCGCATTCAGTACAAACCCCCTTTGAAATCGGACAAGTCATCTTCACTTTTGCCATAAAAAACTCCTTAAAACTCTATTTCATCATAAATAACTACAAGTGAAATTATTTACAATATTTATGTAAATGTCAAGTTAAATATAGCACATAATTTATTTACCATAATAAACAATGCATTTGCAACACGTTGTATTTTTGACAGTTATTTAATTATTATATTGTTTACTATAGTGAATTTAGCTTAAGATTTTGTGCGAAATGGTCTATTTTACAAATAAATGTATACAATTGTTATTGACAAACATGTTCCAATTGCTAATAATTATGTATAAGCAAAAATCAACCAGGAGGGCTAAACATGAAAGGGAAGTTTTTTTATCGTTTTTTTATTTTAGTATTGTTTGTATCTTTCTGCATCGTTTCATTTCCTGATGGTGCAGTAGCGCAAAAGGCAATCTCGCTCAACTATTCCAACTTTTTTCAGGCAGGTCATAAAAACAGCATGATTTCAGAGCAATGGTGCAAAGAGATCGAAAAAAGGACAAACGGCAGAGTTAAGATAACATATTTTCCGGGTGGAACACTGACCCCAGCGCCTCAAACCTACGACAGCGTGGTAAAAGGCATTACCGACATCGGTTTTAGCGTTCTTGGCTATTCAAGAGGAACATTTCCTATGATGGCAATGATTGATCTGCCGCTCGGTTACAAGAGTGGAACGGCTGCAACCAAGCTTATAAACGAATTCTATAAAAAATTTAAGCCAAAAGAACTCGACAAAGTCCACGTTTTATACCTTCATGCACATGGTCCCGGCATACTGCATACCAAAAAACCAGTTTACAAACTTGAAGACCTGAAGGGCATGAAGATAAGGGCCCAGGGCAGTGTAGTGCCTGTAGTGCAGAAATTGGGCGGCGCCCCGGTTGGCGCGCCGATGCCTGAAACCTATGATGCACTGCGTACCGGCGTTGTTGACGGATCCATGGCGCCTATGGAAGCACTTGAAGGCTGGAAATGGGGTGAAATCATTAAGTCCACAACTGAGTGCTACGGCTCTGCTTATACGGCAGGCATGTTCGTTGTTATGAATAAAGCCAAATGGGACGCCCTTCCTCCTGACATACAAAAGATATTTAATGAAGTAAGCGCTGAATGGATAGAAAAGCAGGGAAAGGTCTGGGATGAAATAGACAAATCAGGTAGGGAATTTACTTTAAAAAAAGGAAATAAGATTATACCGTTATCAAAAGAAGAGGATGCAAGATGGGCAGCAGCCGTAAAACCATTACTTGATCAGTATGCAAAAGATGTGACTGCAAAAGGTCTTCCTGGCGACGAGGCATTAAAGTTCTGCCTTGACTTCCTGAAAAAACACTAATAAAACAGCCATAAGCTATTACAAGGGGGACGTTAAACATCCCCCTTGTAATAATTCACAACATTCAGCCAGGCACCTGTAAGAGGTGTGCCATGTACAACCACGAAAGCTCTACAAAGTAAAACAACGATAATAACCTTCATGCAATAGAATGTATTCTGCCATCCTTAGAGGTATTACATATTATTATCTTGTATGCTATAATTGAAAGATTCAGGGGAATTACATGAATGATGAAGAAAAAACCAATGAAGAGCTTTTAAAGGAATTACGGTGGCTGCGCTATTCTCTTGAAACATTAAAGATAAAAGACGAAGCATATGGCAAATTGGAAGAAGAAAGGGCAAAATATGAAGAACTTGAGCACATTTTGCTCAATTCAAATCCTGAGGCTGTTTTTCTCATAGATGCTCAGGAAAATATAATCCTGGCAAACGAAGCGGCTGCCATCAGGCTGAATATGAATAAGGACGAACTTGTTGGCATACAAATATACAGCCTTTTTGTGCGGGAGGTTTCTGATAAAATAAAAAATCATATCGATGAAGCTTTTTTTACAGGCAATAAAGTTCATTTTGAATATGCCCATAACGGCAAGTATTACGATAATTATCTCTATCCGACCTTCGATACCCAAGGACAGGTATCAAAGGTTTCAATGTTTTCCATGGATATTACAGAACGGAAGAGTGTGGAAAAGGCATTAAAGCAACTTGAGAAAAAGTATCGTATCACATATGAAAATGTAATAGAAGGTGTTTTTCAAACAAACCCTGAAGGACATTTCCTTAATGTAAATAATGCATTAGCCCGTATATTGGGGTATAGTTCGCCTGAAGATTTAATTACTACCGTTGTTGAGATAGCTTCACACCTTTTCGTAGATTCAGGCCGCCGTATGGAATTTCTACGTTCGCTAAGAGAGCGCAGTCTGGTTTACAATTTTGAAGTCCAGATGTATCGAAAAGACGGGGGCATAAACTGGGTGTCAATAAATGCACGGGCAATTCGCGACAAAAAAGGAAATATTCTTTACTATGAAGGCACTATTGAAGATATAACAAAACGAAAGAGGCTTGAAGCCCAGCTCATTCAATCGCAAAAGATCGAAGCTGTGGGAAGGCTGGCTGGTGGAATGGCGCATGATTTCAGTAATCTTCTTACCACAATCATGGGGAATTTAGAAATACTTCTTTATCGAATAAAACCGGATGATCCGGGCTATAAGGAAATAGCAAATATACAAGAGACATCCGGGCGCGCGTTTAAGCTATGCCAACAGCTTCTTTCCTTAAGCCGCAGTCAGCTTGTAAGACTTAGCGAAATCAATATAAATGATATTGTTCTAAAAATGGAAAAGATGTTGGAACGACTCCTGGGTGAAGACATTCAATATGATCTCTTTCTCGACCCTGATATTTGGATGATAAAAGCAGATCCATCATTGATAGAACAACTTATTTTAAATCTATCAGTAAATGCGCGAGATGCGATACCGGCAGGAGGCACTTTAAGCATTACAACCGGCAACCGGTATTTTGATGCTGAGTACTGCCGTATAAATAAGGATATGCTCCCCGGAAAATATGTGCTACTGAATATTGCCGATAACGGAACAGGAATACTTCCTTCAATATTGGCTCATATTTTTGAACCCTTCTATACAATTAAACCGGATGGTACGGGGTTAGGTCTTTCAATTGTGTATAGCATCGTAAAACAGTTTGGCGGTAACATATCGGTAGACAGCGAGAAAGGAAAGGGAAGTACTTTTACGATCTGCTTCCCCGCACTTGCATTGGATAAAAAAACTGTAGAGACTCTTTTGCCGCATGCTGAATCTTTAATTTTATCCGGAAAAGCAACAATATTGGTGGTGGAAGATGAGTCGGGTATATTGAATCTTGTAACAGATGTACTGGAAGGATTGGGATATACTGTAATTTCAGCCGTTAGTGTTGATGATGCAATTTCCAGGGTTGAAGCAAGAGAAGGCCCTATTGACCTTCTTGTCACCGATGTGGTTCTGCCGGGAAAACAGGGAACAGTCCTGGTGGACATGCTCAAAGCAAAATATCCACAGATGAAAACAATTCTTATGTCCGGATATACCGATGAACGTATACCGCATGAAGAAATTTTAAAAGGTAATGTGCACTTTATATCAAAGCCCTTTACCCCTTTTGTGCTTGTAATGAAAGTGCAGGAAGTTTTAGGAGACTCTCAAATAATTTTGTAAAATCTATAGCATATGAATTAAGCACTGGTTTTTATGCTAAGACATATATTTTTCAGAAGACAATAATTCGATGCATAGAAATAGTAAAAAGTGTGTGGAGGTTTTATGAGTTTAGGCAAATCAGCGGCAGAACGGGCAGACATGCTTGAGAAAACTCCTCTGAGTAAGGAATTCTCTTGGAGAGAACTTGAGGAGTTGTCGAAATACATGAATGCGGAAACATTTTCAAAAGACACCCCGATATTTGAAGAAGGGGACAAAAGGGCATTCATGTGCATTATTTTTAGAGGAAAAGTAAATATTCTTAAAGAGAGCGGGAATGAAAATAAGTTGATTACATCCATAAGCACTGGAAAGATATTCGGAGAAATGTCTGTAATAGACGGAAGTCCAAGGTCAGCTACCGCAATGGCATCAGAAGATACGGTTCTGATGGTGCTTACCAAACAGGAGTTTAATAGAATCCTTGATGAAAAACCAAGAATGGGAGCTAAAATACTTCAAAAAATTGCTGTTATAATGAGTCAAAGGCTCCGTGAAACAACAGGCGTACTTGCAGATTATCTCGGCAAATATTAAGCTCTTTTCAGAACTTCCGCGGTCGACTTCCTCTCCGGGCAAGTTTATTTGTAAAGATGCTTATAAGCCCGCATAGCATGATATAGCCAATCAATACTTCTGCTATCGTTAAAATTACCGCTACTGATGTTTCCGAAATATATCGCCACCAAGCGTTGTGGAAAGCAACTTCTAAACATCAGGAATAATAAAAACTTAATTTTTTTTAATTTTGTCCGAATAGATAAATAGTCACCTATGGAAAATTACGCTATAAGAGATAACATTCTATGCAAAGCCGCAGATTTAAAGGTTATCCCTACGCTAAGCACAATAATTGATAAGGTCTTTACCGTTCTCGGCGATAGAAATTCATCTTTTTCAGATTTAAGCGACATTATAAAATACGATCAGGCTATTTCCTCAAAGGTTATCAGTATTGCCAATTCGGCATATTACAGCAGGGGAATAGATATATTCAGTCTCCAGCGGGCAATGATAAATATTGGGTACGAGGAGGTAAAAGGGATTATCACATGCCTTTTGTTTATGGAGAATATATTAAAAAAGTTGAAGCTCAAGGAAGAAGATTTGCTTTCTCTATGGAAACACTCAATGCATGTCGCCTGTGCAGCAAAAGTTCTTTCAGAAAAAACGCTCATTGAAGATCCGACAAAAGTCTATACAATAGCGCTGCTCCACGATATTGGAAAGATTGTTTTTTATATGAGTACGGATAATTATTGTGAAATTGTAAATGGGGACGGCACTCAAGAGAAATCCATTACCCAGACAGAGAAAGAACATTTTGGGATAGACCATCAGGAAACCGGCTACGCAATATCTCTAAAATGGAAATTACCTCATGAATTTTCTCATGTTATACAGCAGCATCATGAAAATACTAATAAGACTCAGTATGAATCTTTACTGAAGCTGATACGCGCCGCAGATAGATTTGTCGTATCCCCGGATAGTGTTTCCGGCACAGAGGGATATATTCTTATGAAGGAAAAGGATAACATAGCAAAAGAACTGAATAATATTATGGAGGCTTTACGTCTGGCATAATGATAACACAAGATGATCTAAAAATAGAATCTCTTGGTATTCAATGGAATTTATACGAAAGGTCAGTTAATAATTATTCAATTATTATGAGAATTCTTAACTGTCTTGAAAATAAAGATGGTTTTATAAAAGACGTACCAAAAATATTTGTTGAAGAGTCACCTTTTGAAACATGTAAAATCTTAAAGATAGGAAAAAATACTGTAAAAGAAGGCTTTTTCAGCCTTGATAATTCCCCGGACAATCTGAACATAGAAACCATCAAATCACTTAACGCAGGCATAATGTCGCCGTTAATGCAATATAATGTATCAGGCTATAGCGCTCTTTATATACACCCGCTGAAAGATAATTTAAATATTATCGGGTTTCTGGTGCTGGGGAAAAAATCCCAACTAAATCTTGATAAATCTCTTTTTAGAGAGATTGAAATAGTATGTAATATTTATAATAAGGCATTGCTTTTAAGCTCAAACAGTGCCGACAAGATTGAAGCAGTGCACAATAAAGCTATTTTCGAATTAGTCATAAATGAATTTCCCAACGCTATGTTTATAATTGATAAAGGCGGTTCAATTTGTTTTGCAAACAAAAGGGCGCGAGATGAATTTGAAAACAGAAAAAGTCTCTTTATTGGAGAAAGATTAGATAACCTGATTATCGGGATTGACGAAGATTTCTATAAGAAAGATTATGCATATTACGGCAATGTTACGTATAAAACTGGTGATACATTTAAAATCTTCAAGATGAATTGTTTCCCTATTATGGAAAAACAAGGCATGGCAAGCTGGAAGGTTGTAGTGCTTACAGATGTTGCTGAAGAAAAGTTCAAGAATGAGGAAAACCTTCTAAAGGAAAAAATGGGTAGCATAGGGCTGCTTGCAGGCGGAATCGCCCATGATTTTAACAACCTTCTCACCGGCGTACTCGGGTATGCATCTCTAATGAAAAACTTTTTGCCGAAAGACGAGAAGCTTTACCATTATGCCGAGGCGATAGAACATTCTGCACAAAGAGCTTCAAAACTGACTCAGCACCTTTTGAATTTCTCCAGAAGACAAACTAAAGCAACAGGTATTATGGATGTCAATGCACTGCTTGATGATGTTCTGTTCCTGCTAAAAGAAAGCTTCAGGGATGTTGAGATAGAAAAATCATTTTATGAGTATCTGCCGCCAATAAAGGGGGATGAAGCAGAGCTGCAGAATGTGTTTCTCAACCTCTGTATAAATGCAAAAGATGCAATGAACGGCGTTGGGTTGTTAAAGGTAAGGACAGAGCGAAAACAGCTTACCGGTGAAAAAGGGCTTGTATTGATAGAGATTGAAGACAACGGCAAGGGCATAGATGATGGAATAAAAACCAGAATATTTGAACCTTATTTTTCTACCAAAGAAAACGGTAAGAATCTTGGCATGGGTCTTTATCTTGTCAGTAAAGTAATTCGTGAACATGGAGGTTTTATAGAGCTTGACAGCAAACCTGGCCATGGAACAAAATTCAGCATTTACATACCTGCAGCAGTACATGAAACAAGAAAAGATACTCATGTTGAACAAATCACTAAAGAAAACATTAGAAAAAAAAGGAAAGTGCTCATTGTAGATGATGAGGATATTATCAGGGAATTTGTCAAAGGCATCCTTATGGACGAAGGCGCTCACGTCATTGAAGCAAGCAATGGCAAAGAGGCTATAGGAATATTTAAAGAACAACAAGACAATATAGACCTTGTAATACTCGATATGATCATGCCGGGGATAAAGGGGGACGAAGTTTTAAGGGAAATCAGGAATATGCGTCCGGACATTAAAGTTGTTGTATCAAGTGGTTTCATGAGTGAAGAACAGAAAAACAATCTGAAAGGATACAGCGTGGACGGTTACCTCGATAAACCCTACAGAGATAAAGATGTAATACACACGATTTTCGAAATACTTTCAAACTGAGCTGGCAGCCTTATAAACACACTGCATAAGCACATTATTAAAAAATAATATAAAAACAAACAAGTATGACAATCAAAAATTACTCCGGCAATTATTAGCTTTCTACAAACAATTTTTGCCAAACACCGGTTAAAGCAATCGGTCTTCCCCGTGAAAAGCTTTGCCTCCATTGCTGGGCAGGCTGATTTATTAAATAGAGGACAGTTCAGTTGTAACTAAAGAGAATTTTACTTTGCTCAAAACTGCATAATCTTCTTGAATCCGGACAGTTTTTGTTTTTTGTATGATACTTTGATTTTTTTTATTCCTTTAATAGATTTTTTTGCGCTTCTCTTAAAAGCCCTATAAGGGTCTCTATTATTTCCGGCGCCAGAAAAATACCCTCCGGGGTAGGCGATAATTCTCCGTCATTAATAATCTGATAAGCCCTCAAATCAATAACTTTGACCCCTTTATGATCTTCTGTTGTAACTAACAGTCTTTGTTTTCCGTTCCTTGTAATTTTTCCTATTAACACCGATCCTCCTCGAGTTGTTCGTTTTGTATAATTAATCAAGGTTTTTTAAAACGATATGTCCATATACTTCCTTCATTGTCACCTAAAACCACCTTATTAAAACCGGCCTTTTTGAGATGATCAAAAAAATTTGTTTCATCTACAATCCTGTCAATTGATGTTTCACGGAATAAAGGGCACATTAATTTTATTGATGCTTTATCCGGGCCACCAAGCTCTATGTCAATAAAAATGCCTTTACTTAAATAATACTGTTCCAGTTCATTTGCCAGCATTTCACGCTGTTTAATCATAAGCTGGTTCGCAACATTAGCACATACATATTTAATATGCTTTTCCCTTAGGATTGCTTTGTGCATAAGTCCCTGCGCAGCAATATATTGAGATGACCCCGCAGCAATTGCTCCAAGATGTTTTTTAGCGTCATTGACTCTGCCCCATACGGTTTTTGTCGGGTCTGTATTAAGTTTATAACCGTCGGCAAGTGCGCTTCTGGCTTCATTTAAATGCTCAGCAGGAGCCATAAGCAAGAAAAGCTTTTCTGTTTCTGATTCCCGCGAAGCCCTTATGGGGACAACTTTTCGGGATAAAGAGCTATTCCTGTTACCATCGTTTACATATGATCTTTCCATTCGTGTCTCCGTGGAGCCTTTTGTGTGTTGCTTATATGTGCTTTGTGCCGTTATTCTTAAGATCTTAAAAGCTAATTTGCTCTGATTCTTAGGTAAGTTAGTTTTTATGAGAATGTAATTCATTATAGCACATGATGAGTTTTAATACTACAGAGAAAAAGGCACCGTCATAATTAATACTAAGAGACTATAAATGCCGGACCATTTATAGTAATTCCATTATAACGGTTTTTATGATACAGGAAATAGATAGAATCGAGGTCTATATAGTCAAACCCGCCCATGCCGGAGGCAAAATAAATACCTGCCGACAACCCTGCCATTGTTTCCGTCATACATCCAATCATCAGTTTAAGCCCGTGCTTTTTTGCAATCTCATATATTTTTGCAGATTCGGCAATACCGCTTTTTGCAACCTTAATGTTGACTCCATCACATAAATTTTCCTCAAGGGCTTTGTAAATGTCTTCACTGGTAAATATCGTTTCATCAAGGATAATAGGGAGGATCGAGTGCTTCTTTATCTCCTTCAGGCCTTTGTAGTCGCTTTTAGGCAGGGGTTGTTCAAAAAGCTGAATGTCGTAGCCCTTCTGTTCGATGATGTGAACCATTTTCAGAAAAGTTTTTACACTAAATCCCTGATTGCAGTCTATGCGCAGGTTAAATCTTTCCATTTTATCTTTCAATGTTTGATGCACAAGGGATATGAGTTTTATATCCTCTTCAATATTGCCGCTTATCTTCAGCTTGTAAGTAGAAAAACCTTTTTTTATTATGTATTTCAGCCATTTTGCAATAGCGGCATTGTTCGTGTTGTACGGTATCGTTATATCTGTTTCTATGCTTGTCGTATTACTCCCCCAATAATCATATTCAAAAATCTGTTTTTCGTAAAGCCGGGCCCTGAATAGCGCCACTTCCAACCCTGAAACCGTCATAGGGTTGGAAGGATATCTTTTGCGAAGCTGCTCGATCTTATCGCCATAATCATCTATCGGCATATTAAGAAACCCGGGAGATGACTCCTTGATTATCCCTTTGATTGCCGATATCGTCTCATTTTTCAAGATAAAACTTGTGGGGCATTCGCCCGTTCCGTACGAACCGTCTTTCAGGGTTACTCTGACAATGACGCTTTTTATCATGTCCTTTCTTCCAAGGGAGGTAGAAAAGGTTGTTCTGAGTGGTTTTACAATTTCATAAAAGCGGATATGTTTAATGCTGTTCATTGTTTTGATATAAAACTACCTAAATATATCTGCTTGTTATGGATGAGAAAATCATGTTCTGCAAGCCGGGCAAGACTTTCCCCGAACTTGTCTGTAAAAGTGTTTACCTTTACAGTGCCTCCTGTCTCTGCCGCTTCAATAAACCTCTCTCCGTCAACGTTGAGCATTACATGGACGATAGTGTCCGGCTTGCCTTCCGCTGATATAAAAATTAAATCACCCGCTTTAAGGCAGGCACGGTCAACCTTTTGTGCTGCCATCCATTGTTCATGGGCATCACGAGGAATGTCGATATTACTTGACCGGTATACAAGGTTTGTAAGGCCGGAACAGTCCACACCAATGACGGGAGCATGAGGCGCAGGTTGTCGGATGTTGAGTATTGAATTATCGGTCCTTTGCCTCTTGTCATCCCTCTCTTGCCTTGCTTCCGGAGGCTCAGCCATGCACGCGCTTCTTCCTCCCCACAAATATGGTACACCGAGAAGAAGTCTGCAAGTGCCAACAATTGTTTCCCTTAATAAGCTCTCGTCTGAACAGGCTTCCACGCCTGCTAAACAATCTTTACTTATATAGCCAGTTTTATTGCCGGTAATTATTACAGCACAGTATTCTTCATCCCCTGCTTCTTTAACCGACAACCTTGTCCCGATTGAAACTGTCAGCAATACGCCTGATTTTTCGGATCGCTTCATCAGAATACGGGCGTTCCTATGTCTTACAATTGCATTATATTGTAACGGCGCATCAAACATGGCTACGCTGTGCTTTCTGATCCACCCCGGATAACCCTGCCACATATTTTTGCGGGTATATTTTTGCTGTTCTATTGCTTCTATGTAATACCAGTCATCAATCTCATCAAGACATCGCAGTATCTCATTATAAAGAACCTGCGTCTCCCGGAGATCATCATGGACATTTGAAGGCTTTGCATCGACAGGCTTACTCCTGAGATCTGCAACCGGCACTGTTACAATCAAAAATTGCTTTGTTTTTTCCATGTTTATCGCTCGGACACTCTTCGCCGGATACCATAGCAAGACGTTTTGTGCAAAAAATATTTAGCAGGCAGCATAAAACATATATTGTGCAAGTCAATGGTTGAGCAGGCCGACTTTTTGTTATACTTACAATCAAGCAAGAAGGGGGCAAGGGGTGCTCCCTTCTTGCATTCCACTATTTGTTGTCTTTGTTGGTGTAAACCTTTTCTTCGTCAAAGACCTTTGTGCCCGAAACCTGCCAGCCGTCTTCCCATATCCTGTAAAAGCAACTCCAATAGCCTGTATGGCAGGCAGCAACCTTCTGGTCAACGGCAATAAGGACTGTATCATTATCGCAGTCGATGCGTACTGATTTTACTTCCTGTGTATGACCTGATGACTCGCCTTTAAGCCACAACTTCTGTCTTGATCTTGAAAAATAATGCGCCTTGCCTGTTTTTAATGTCAGATCAAAGGCTTCGTTGTTCATATAGGCAACCATCAGTACATCTTTTGTTTTCTCGTCCTGAACAACGACAGGCACAAGCCCTTTCTCATCCCATTTTATATCTTCCATAACGTTCTCCTGAAAATATTAATTTTTGCAGTAACTGTTTTTAAATCTACTGCACAATGTTCAATAAAAAATCTGCAACCCTCAACTGTCGGGATTAAAACTTGCAACAATCCGTAATTATTCAAAGTCTTACTGCCACACCCCTGTCTTTCAGGTACTGTTTAGCATCAATAATCGTATGCTCCCTGTAGTGAAATATGGATGCGGCGAGCACTGCATCAGCTTTTGCATCAACAAGGCCTTCGTAAAGATGCTCAAGTGTGCCCACACCTCCTGATGCAATTACCGGGATATTCACAGCTTCAGAAATTGCCCTTGTAAGCTCGATATCATAACCGACTTTTGTCCCATCTCTGTCCATGCTTGTAAGCAGGATTTCGCCTGCCCCGAGTCTTTCCGCGTCTTTTGCCCATTGGATAGCGTCAATGCCGGTTGATTTTCGTCCTCCATATATAAAAACCTCAAAACCATTGCCCCTTCTCTTTGCGTCAATGGCAAGACAAATGCATTGGCTCCCGAATGTATCGCTTGCTTCTTTTATAAAATTCGGAGACTCGATGGCAGTTGTATTAACCGTAATCTTGTCTGCACCGGCAAGGAGTATCTCCCGTATATCCTTTATCGTCTTTATTCCACCCCCAACAGTAAGAGGCATAAAGACCTCGTTGGCAACCTTCTCAACGACCTTTATGATCGTCTTTCTCCTCTCATGAGATGCGGTTATATCAAGAAAACAGAGTTCATCAGCCATTTCTGCTTCATATACCTTAGCATTGTCAACAGGGTCACCGGCATCCTTAAGGTCTGAGAAGTTTATCCCCTTAACTACCCTGCCTTCCATCACATCGAGGCACGGGATAATCCTCTTAGTCAGCATATTTCACTGCCTCTTCAATTTTAATCAAACCTTCATATACGGCCTTTCCCAGAATGGTTGCCCATACACCCATGTCTTTTAATCGCTTCACATCATCAATACTTGTCACGCCGCCGCTTGCTATAACAGGGAGCTTCGTCATCTTCAGGAGCGCCTCCAGACCATCGTAATCAGGACCTGACAGCATACCGTCCCTTGCAATGCTTGTACATAGGACAGCCATAATGCCGATTCTCTCCGATGCCTCAAGAATCTCTCCTATACCTTTATCAACTGTTGTTTTCCATCCGTGCGACATAGGCTTGCCTTCAAGGAGATCAAGACCGAGAATGATATTCCTGTATACAGACAGGCCCTGAAAAAAGGTATCGTCCTCAAGGGCCTGGGTACCTACAATTACACCGTCTATACCCAGTTCGCCATAGTATTTAATGTCGTTTTCAGTCCTTATCCCCCCGCCTGTTTCCATATAACCTTTCACCTTAGACCGGATATTTTTAATAATCTCATGGTGGACACGTTTCCCTGTCCTTGCGCCATCGAGATCAATAATGTGGAAATCACGGGCGCCTCTACCAACCATCTCTTCGATTTTAGCCGCAGGATCTTCACTGTAAACGGTTACTTTTGTAAAATCGCCCTTTATCAACCTGACAGTTTTGTTATCCATTAAATCCATTGCAAAAAGCGCTTTCATAAGAGACTTCGCACACCCTGTGTTTTCATTTCAGATCATCTGCAAGCGAATTCAAACCTTTTTCTATGCCTTCCTGCGAAAGCACATCCATTGTTACCCACTTTGCACCCCTCTTCAAAAACTTTCCGATATCAAGAACATTTTCGCTTAACGAACGCTGATCCTCGTCAAAAACAAAAATGCGTTTTATGCTGTCGTTTTCAAATAAATGTATGTGAAAACCAACACCGGCAGGTTTCTCAACAGCAAAATCACTCCCTTTTCTTTCTTCAAATCTGTATATATAAACATGCAGATATTTCTTTTTATCCTTACCCCATTCATATCGTATCTTCCTGTAATCCAGTTCCGCCCCTACCTGATTGCCTACAATTATTTCTGCATCAGTATGGATTTTCCCAATCTTTATAAACTTGCCGCAATATTTGCATTTATCAATTTTCCTTGTCTCATTGTCAATTGCCAGTTTTTCTACAAAAATCCCTATCGGATTTTCCTCTGCTGAAAGAGTACCGGCGCATAACACAGCTATGCAAGCAGTTATTATAGTTAAATAAACAAGAAAAAACCTATTAAAATATTTTCTTAAGGATAACATAATCTTGTAATTCTATAGGAAAACACCGGTAAAATAAAGCAGAAAAAGCGGATTGGCATTAATCCGTTTTTCTAATGCGGACTTACGAGCCTTCTCTCACAGAAGGAAGCTTTCTTACTTCACAAGGTCCGACAGGATAAGGACTGTTGCGTAAGGGAAAAGCATAAGGATTATGATCGAGATGATATATGAAGGTATATAGTACAGACTTCCTCTAAAAACTGTCCCGAGGGGAATATCTTTTGCCATGCCTGCAACAACATAACAACAAATCCCGATAGGCGGCATAATAGAACCCATTGTCGTTACAATACAGATGACCTGCCCAAACCATATAGGGTCGTAACCCATTGCCATAACAATAGGATAGAATATGGGAAGGGATACCAGAAGAAAAGCAAGGGCATCCATCACACATCCGCCTATAATATAGCACAGCATAATTATCCAGAAGAGAACCCAGTTTGGTAATGCCAGAGAACTGATCAGGTTGGCCGCCTCAAAGGGGAGTCTTGTAACAGCAAGAAAACGGCTGAATACTACAGCGCCGGCAACTATCATAAATACGAGACATGAAATGCGCAGTGTATCAACTATAGATGAAAGAAAACCTTGCCAGGATAGTTTCCGCCTTATAATACACAAAATCAGAGCAACTGCACAGCTCGCAGCCGCTGCTTCAGTGGCAGTAACAACACCTGTAAAAAGGGCATACATAATAAGGGCAAAAAGAATAAAAATATCGAGTAAATCGGGAATGGCTTTCATTCTTTGGAGCCATGTGCTCTTAGGCCCTTTTGGACCCCAGTCAGGATGCCGCCGGCAAATATAAATGACAGTTGCCGCAATTAAAATCGTAAGTATGGCGCTTGGTATAACATTTCCAAAAAAGAGTTTCCCTATGGACTGGCCTGTGTAAATTCCATACACAACAAGCACTATGCTTGGCGGTATAAGAACACCGAGGGTTGCGCCGGCAGCAACGGAACCGGCACTCAGTTGAGGGTGGTAGTTATACTTTTTCATCTCCGGTATTGCGACAGTGCTCATAGTTGCAGCCGTTGCCGTATTGGAACCGCTTATTGCGGAAAAGATGGCGCATGCCATAATGGTGGTAATTGCCAAACCCCCTTTGTAATGGCCGAACCATTTATGTGTGGCGCTGTACAAACTTGTATTATAACCGCCATAATGGGCAAATTCACCTACCAGGATAAACATAGGGATCACTGTAAGCCCGTAACTCGAAAAAATATTCCATAAGTCTATGCCTATCATACCAAGGGCAGCCTTTATGGATGTCACATATGCCACCCCGAGAAAACCTATCAGCGCCATGGTAAAGGCCGCAGGTATCTTTAATAAAAACAGGACGGCAAACATAATAATGATGCCATATACTCCGACAATGGGGCCTTCCATGTTTATTTTTCCTCCGGATTCAGTAGGGTCTTGAGAAAATCAACAACAAGGGTAAGTGATAAAACCGCAAACCCAAACGATACAGAAAATATAAAAGGGTGGTAAATGATTTTGAGAGTTTCTGAGACTTCATGTGATTCCCATATCTTCAAACCCCATACAGATACCTGCCAGGAAACAACAGCAAAAAATATCATAGTAATAAAATAGTTTATACCATCAAGCACCCTGTTAACACTTTTTGGGAATTTCTCCGTCAGTATATCCACAAGGATGTTGCTCTTTCTTTTCTGTGTGTAGCCAAGGGCAAAGGCTATTACAATAGCTCCCAAAAATGACACGAGTTCATATGCACCCATGAAGGGAATATGAAATATTCTCAATACTACATTAATTGTAGCAATAGACATGAGCAGGATTACGGCTATACCACCTAAAATCAGCATGATCTTGTTAAGGTAATTTTCTATCTTTTCAAGATACTTCATTGTTTTCCTCCGCTGATTAATAGCGATGATACAATTGTTCATAAAGTTCAAAAAGGCGCCTGAACTTGCAGGGCGCCTTTTTGAACTTTTCTGTTACTTATATTGTTTTTCGTATTTTGCCTTTAATGCCATAACATCTTTGACTATCTGCTCACCGGGCAGACCAAGGGCATTTACCTTCTTTACATATGCATCTATAATAGGATTTAAAAGTTTTGGAATCTGTGCTTTATCGGAAGCGGGAAGTTCAAATATCTGAAGATTATATTTCTGTTTTGACCAGACAAGCGCATCCTGTACATGGTCGTCCACATACTTACCTGTCCATTCAGCCTGCTCGCGCTTCATATCATCGAAGAGTTTCTTCACGTCAGCAGGAAGCGAGTTCCATTTATCTTTATTCATAACAACAGCAAATGTAACAACCCACAGGTTCACTATTGTCGCATTGGGGGTATAAGCAGCATAATTAAAATCTTTGAGAACTTCCATTGAAGATACGTGCCCTTTTACAACACCCTTTTGAATTGCTTCGGGCGTATCGGATTGCGGCATCGCAACAGGTATACCGCCAAGATTCTTTATTATGTCTGCCTGGGTTCCCCCCACCCTTAATTCCAATCCTTTCAGGTCTTTTAACGATTTAACCGGTGCTTTTGTCATAATATTTGCAGGCGGGCAGGTAAACAGGGTAAGAATTTTTACTTTTTCAAATTCCTTGGGATTGTATTTTTCAATAAGGTCGAGGAGCGCAAGGCTTGCCGCTTTAGCACTTGAAAATCCCACCGGCAGATCAATGGCCTCCGATATGGGGAAACGGCCGGGCTGGTAACTCATGGCAAAGTTGCCGATATCTGCCATCCCTGAGATGACCCCGTCAAATATATTTTTGGCAGGCAGCAGTGTTCCACCAGGAAAGGTTTGTATTTTGACCTTTCCGTTTGTCCTTTTTTCCACCTCTTTTGCCCATCTTTCCATTTGGACACAGGGGAATGTCGGAGCAGGCGGAAAGTTTGCGTACTTAAGTGTTATCACCGCCTGGCTGTAAGCTTCATTTGGTGCGGCAACATAAAAACCGGACAGAAGAGTAAGTGCGACAAAAATTAATAATAAACGTTTTACTTTCATGAAAAACCCCCTGTTTTAATAAGATTAAAGGTCCTGCTTACCCCTTTTAAAAGGGTAAGCAGGCCTGAGCAGCTTTTATTTTATATCATCCACAATGTTACCCCTTGATGCACTTCTACTGTATAGATATGTTTTTGTCAAGAAGTTTCTGGAATTTCAGCTTAATGTATTAATTAAAACACAATTATTTAAAAAGATAAATTCAAATTATCAAAAAATCATATTCTCGGCTGCTCTGTATGCTTCTATCAAGCCTGACGGATTTGCTGTGCCCTTGCCTGCTATATCGTATCCTGTCCCATGCCCCGGTGAAGTACGTACAAAGGGCAACCCCAACGTAATATTAACCGTATTTTCGAAACCGGTAGTCTTTACAGGAATGAGACCCTGGTCATGGTACATGGCAATAAAAGCGTCACAATCTACCTTATGGAATAAAGTATCCGCTGGAAATGGGCCGGCTACATCCATATTTGAATCCCTTGCCATGGAAATTGCCTCACTAATCATAATCTCTTCATTGCCCATAATACCCTGTTCGCCTGCATGAGGGTTAAGACCGCATACTTTAATGCGGGGCTTTTCGATATTGAAATAGTTCATTATTGATCGGCAGGTAATGGATATGCACATAAATATATTTTCAGCACTGAGAGAACCGGGAACATCCTTGAGAGGAATATGGATAGTCGCGAGAGACACGCGCATTTTTTTGTTGGCCATCATCATAATATAGTCCTTGACTCCTCCAAAATGGGCAAGAAGTTCAGTATGGCCTGTGAAGGGAATATTTGCGGAACGGATAGATGTTTTATTGATAGGGCAGGTAACAATTGCCGAGACTTCACCCGAAAAAATAAGTTTAAGCGCCTCGACAATATATTGATAAGAAGCATTGCCGTATGCCGCATCAATTATGCCGAATCGGACATCATCTATCAAGCCAAGGTCAATAAACTCAATATCTCCGGGTTTGCCATGTTTAAATTTTTTAAAGTTGAAGACTCTATTACTGAATAGATGTTTTGATAGATAATCAATGGGTTTTTTATCTCCTATGAGAACCGGGATACTGTTTTTGCAAATGCTCCCGAGAGATTTCAAAGCCACTTCCCCGCCGATTCCAGCGGGGTCGCCCATTGTTATTGCAATTCTTTTCAGATTTTAACCTCAATATATGAAGATTTTCGCAGTTTATCGATGTACTCTTTATATCTTTTTTCAGATTCTTCCTGGATCATCCTTGCATGAATTTTATCTTTTACTGCCTCAAAAGCAACTGTATCGCCCTTTTTTGCTTCAACGAGCTCCAGAATAAGAAACCCATAGGGCGTTCTTATGATATCAGTGTATGCACCCGGTGTGAGAGCCTGTATTGCCCCCCTTAATTGCGGTACAAGGTCTTCGCTTTTAACAAATCCTATATCGCCGCCGTCAGGAGCAGATGGGTCATCAGAAAATTCTTTGGCAATTGATTCAAATGGTTTTCCTTCTTTCAACTGGCCGTAAGCGGTCATTACCTTGTTTTGCGCATCACTTTGTTTATTTGAAATAAATATCTGTCTTAGCTTGTACTCTTCTTCTTTATACTCAGTTATATGTTTGTTGTAGAACTCTATCAAATTATTGTCTGTAACAAGAACCTCCGGAGAAATTACCTGCGACAGCACTTTAGTCCGGATTATGTTTGTTTTCAAACCTTCAACGAAATCTTTCAAATTGACATTATCTTTTTTGAGTTGTTCTTTTAGCTCATCCTCAGTAATCAGATACTGTTTTTTAATATTATTTATAATGGAGTCAATTTCTTTATCGGATACATCAATTTTCATTTTTTTTGCCTGCTGTTTCAGTAGCAGGTTATCTACTAAGGCGTCTATCCTTTCAAGCAGTTTAATATTCCTGAAATACTCGTTTACGGATACATATTTACCATGCTTTTCAACATGGACATACTTTTCCAATTCCATCAGGGTTATTATATCATCGTTAACGATGGCAATAACCCTGTCGACTATTTCACAGTTAGAAACGCGCGGGAAAATAATCGTCAGGGCAAGAAGGGCTATTGCAATAAAACGTTTCATTTTTTAGTCGGTGCTGCTTCCGGTTTGGCTACAGGCTTGGCTGCCGCTTCCGGTCTGTTCTCGGGTTTGGTTGATGCTTCCGGTTTGGCTACAGGCTTGGCTGCCGCTTCCGGTCTATCCTCCGGTTTGACTGCTGTATCGGGTTTAACCGCAGGCTTGGCTGCTGCTGTATCGGGTTTATCTCCTGCTTCAGTTTTTGCTCCCGGCTTAGCTGCTCCCGGCTTTTCCTCTTTAAGAAGTTCTTCTTTTATTGTAATTTTGGCTTCTTTTTTCAAGGTGCTTATATATTTTTCTAAAAGCTCTGCCTGTTTTTCCTGAGCCATCTTCTGTTTTATAAAATCTTTTACCTCTTCAAAAGAAACATACGCAGGCGGTTTTACACCTTCCAGTTTTATTATATGGAAACCGAATTTGGTCTTTACAATGCCGCTCACCTGACCGACTTTTGTCAGCTTTGCAGCAGCTTCTTCGAATTCAGGGACAAGCGTTCCTTTCGGATGATATCCAAGCTCTCCCCCGTTTGCAGCCGCCTGAGGATCAATGGAATATTTCTTTGCAAGCTCTGAAAAGTTTTCGCCTTTTTGAAGTTTGGCCTGGATCTGCTTTGCTTCTTCTTCTGTTTTAACAAGAACGTGACGTGTATTTATTTCCCTGTCCCTTTTAAAGTTTTCTTTATTTGCATCATAGTATTTTTTCAAATCTGCATCAGTTATGCTTGTATCGGCATTTATTCTCTTTTTTAATACAGATTCTATAAGAAGCTGATCTTTGATATCAGCTAATCTGTCCTGAAAGTCTTTCTCGCTGTCAATCTTTTCTTTCTTTGCCTCCCTGAGAAGAAGTCTTTTGACAATCAGCCTGTCAAGATAATTTTTTTTGCCGGTCTGGGTGGCAACAAGCATTTTCATGTTTGTTGGTATTTTATCGAGTTCCTTATTGAATTCCTCAAGGGTTATATTATCATTATCGATAGTTACAAGGGTTGTACCATTTTCCTTTTTTGAACAGGAAAAAACAAAAAAAAGCAAACAAACACAAATGAAAATTTTTTTCATCAAATCACCTCATCAGGTTTAGACTCTCAGCTACCAGAAATCAGGTTTCAGCATACGGCCTTTAGGAATGCAACTAAAAAACTTACCGAATAAAATTCATGCTGATTAATAATAGCCGGGTATTGTTTCTCTTATATCATATTGAAATTATTTCCTTCAAGACATTTCTTGCCAAACTTATTATATCTTCTGCTTTTTTATCAACCGGCATAATAATTTTATTGTCAGGCAAAAGTTTCAGGCCGTGTCTGCCTCCCTGAACAAGCCCTAACATTTTTTTCATATCAAAGGGTGTCTCCTCGGTAGCTTGAATAATAATCCGTTTTGCCGAATATTCCAATTTTCTGATTTTCAGGCCTGTCAGGAATATCTTAAACGATATAATTTTGAGAAGATTATTCAGCGGCCCCGGTATTTCACCGTATCTGTCTTTTAGTTCTTCTTCCATTTCAACAAGTTCCGGTGTTTCCCTTATTTTTGAAAGTCTCTTGTACACAAGAAGCTTATGCGCCGGGTCTTCGACATAGCTATCCGGGATAAATGCATCTATTGGAATATTGATTTCAGTGATAACCTCTTCCTCTTTTGTTTCTTCCTCATTTTTCAGTTCATTTACCGCGTTTTCCAGCATATTACAGTAAAGCTCGAACCCGATAAGGTTTATATTGCCTGACTGTTCCTTTCCGAGAAGATTCCCTGCGCCTCTTATTTCAAGATCATAATTTGCAATATGGAAACCTGAGCCGAGATCGGTTAATTCTTCTATAATCTTTAACCTCAAAGTCGCATCTTTATTGAGGGTCTCATCTTTAGGGACAAGCAGATAGGCATGGGCCTGCTTGGTACTCCTGCCGACCCTGCCTCTTAACTGGTACAGATCGGCAAGGCCCATTCTGTGCGCGTTGTTGATAAAAATAGTGTTAACATTCGTTATATCAAGACCTGATTCGATAATATTAGTGGAAAGCAAAATGTCATATTTCTTATCTATAAAATCGAGCATAATCTTTTCAAGTTGTTTTCCCTCCATCCTTCCGTGGGCAACGGCTATTCTTACATCAGGTAAAAGCTCCGTCAGATGTTCATATACCATGCCGATATTATGGATGTAATTATGCACAAAAAACACCTGCCCACCCCTGTTCAGTTCATTTCTAATGCCTCTTTTTATTGTCTCATCTTTGGATTTAACAACAAAGGTTTTCACGGCAAGTCTGTCAAGGGGAGGCGTATTGATGATGCTTAAATCCCGGATGCCTGTTGTTGCCATATACAGCGTCCTCGGGATAGGAGTTGCGCTGAGAGTGAGGACATCTATGTTCTTTTTTATCTGTTTCAATGCTTCTTTATGCTTAACTCCGAACCTGTGTTCTTCGTCAATAATGAGCAGTCCGAGGTCTTTAAACGCCAGATCTTTCTGGAGCATCCTGTGCGTACCCACAACAAGGTCTATTGAACCTTTATTTATCGCTTCCACTATCCGCTTCTGTTCCTCCTTGGTCCTGAACCTGCTCAACATTTCAATATTTATGGGATAATCCCTGTATCGGTCAATAAAATTCTTGTAATGCTGTTGCGCGAGTATTGTAGTCGGAACAAGGAGCGCGACCTGCTTGCCGTCCATAACTGCCTTGAAAGCCGCCCGCAATGCAACCTCTGTCTTTCCGAAACCGACATCCCCGCATATAAGTCTGTCCATGGGTTTTGTGCTCTTCAGATCATCAAGCACCTTTTCAATTGCCTGGGATTGACCCTCTGTTTCTTCATATTCAAATCTTGATTCCATTTCCCTGAAGGCTTCATCTTCCGGCGGGAATGCATAGCCTTCTGCCATCTCCCTTGCCGCATATATCCCGATCAGTTCCTTTGCAATATCCTCAATATGTTTTTTTACCCTGCTTTTTGTGTTCCTCCAGTATTGAGAACCAAGCTTGTCTATTTTGGGCTTATGTTTTTCCCCGCCCATGAATTTTTGAACAAGGCGAAGATCATCAATGGGAACATACAGTTTATCCCCATCCTGGTATTCGATAAGAAGAAAATCTTTGGCGGACCCGTTTATCATCAATTTCATAATACCTTTATAAATCCCGATCCCATGCTCGACATGGACAACCCATTCACCGACATTCAGGTCCTTGAATGAATTGAGTAAATCATCAAGCCCGTTCCATCTTTTCTTTACTACCCTTTTTTTGGGACCTACAATATCCTCTTCAGTCAGGACAATAACATTATCCGCCCTGAAACCACGTCTCAGAGGCGCGATAACAATGGCCCACTCCCTTTTTTTCCCGGAGATCGCTATTTTATCCATTATAGGCAGGGAAATATCGTAACTTTTAAGAATTTCCTGCATCCTTTCGCCCTGCCGCAGGTTATTCGCGCATATATAGATAAATCTGCATTCCCTCCAATCGCCCTTGATTTTGTCGGAGAATGTTTCGAATATGGCGGCCTTTTTTATTTCGAAAAGGTGTTTTAAATCCTCATTAGAAACCGCCTCTATGACTTCTCCCTCTCCCTGGACGCCGGATATGTCTATGTTAAGGCTCGAATGGAATATTTCCTTCAGTTTTTCCATATTGCAGGATGCCTTGCTATCATCCTCTATTATCCGAAAAATAGAATCGATCCCTTTATGAACAAAAATCATGTCCTCTTCCAGATAATCCAGAAGTGTAATATTCTCGTCCTTCAGTATTTTTGCCGGTGTAATGCTGATTTTCTCTATCTCATTGTGAGATCTCTGGGTTGCAGGATTAAAAATGCGCAGAGAAAATATCTGGTCCCCGAGAAATTCAATTCTGACAGGTTTGTCCCTTGATGGGGGAAAAACGTCTATAATGCTTCCCCTTTTCGCGTATTCCCCTTCTTCCCGTACCAGTGAAGCCATTTCGTAACCATTTTCGTCAAGATAAGAAATGAGTTCTTCCTGAAAAACCGTATCGCCGAAGTTCAGGTCTTTTGTGTGGGCAATTATGGCGCTTTGCGCCGTCAAGGGATGTGTGATTGCGCTATAAGGGAATATGCCGGTAAATGCGTCATCAGCGGTAAGGTGATATAAAAAGCTGATCCTTTTTGTTTCATCTTCCTTTTCAAAAACCTTATCCGTATATACAGGGAATAGATGGGCTTCACTTCCTGTAAAGAATTCCATCTCTTCATTCAACAGTAGAGCTTCATCCTCTGTATCGTAGAACAGCAACGTTTTTCTGCTGGTATTTGAAAGGAGGAACGAAACAAAAGAGCCTATTTTGCCCGTAATATAAATGAAGCCATTTCTGTCAAGTTGATACATAATAAATGTTATAAGTTATATGCTGCGAGTTAATCAAACAAAAATACCTGGGCGGAAAAGGACCCTTTCCGATTCGGGAACTATTTAGGGTCCGGCAGAATTATCATATTCTTTCTGTATTCTCTCAAAACAAGTTTTGAAAAACCCTTTTCCAGTCTGCTTTTTTCCGGCATAATTTCTCTCAGCCTTGTGGGACCCATGTTGTACGCATGGAGCGCCATATTGATATTATCAAAATCTCCCATCAGTTCTGAGAAAAAATGGATGCCTATTTTTATGTTTTTGTCGGGCTCATCAAGGGTCTTCGGCCCATGCCATACAATCCCTATGTCGCGGGCAATGTACTTCGCGTGTGACGGTTTAACCTGGAGAAGTCCCCTCGCCCCTTTTGAAGAAACAGCATCATGCTTGAAATTACTCTCAATCTTCATAATGGCGAGAATAAGTCTGTAATCCAGATTGTACTGCCCGGATGCTTTGTATATCATAGTCGCGGCATTTTTCAATTCATCTTCGCTTATTGTGGCATCCTCTTTTACCATATAATCGGCTATTTTTTTAATAATCCTTTCCTGACCGGCAGCTTTGCTCCAGTAGAAAACGGAATCATGATTAAACCAACCGTACATAAGCATAAACATAATTACAACAACGCTGCTCGATAATATCTTAATTTTCATATTAAATTTCATAACGGACACTTTACAACAATGAAATATTTTTGTCAAATCGACATGGAGCAGGTTTTAATCGTGGGCAGCCAATTTGTTAAGCAGCAAATGGCAAAAAATTGGTTGCATTTTTATAAGGTTTGCAGCAAAATGAAAAAGGAGGATGCCCATTCCTTTTATATGTCAATCAGACTATAATCCGGGGAATAATGAACGTTCCTATCAGTAAAACTATGAAAGGCTTTTTACAGATATATTGGAAAGGCTTTGCAGGAATGAATATTTGCCGTCATCCTGTCTTTTATTCGTTTGAAACATTATTGATTATTCTAACTATCCTTTTTGTGGAATATTGCTTTCCTTTAAGATTGTTGCTTGCCCAGGATATAAATCTAAACGGCCGGTGGATGCTTGTGGACAGTAAAAACAAAATAGACTGTCCCATGCTTCTCGAACAAAAAAGCACCGAGATCAAGGGTGTATGCCAATACGACAACGGAAACACAAGAATTACCGGTAAAATATCGGGAAACTCATTGACGCTGGTATTAGTCGATGAAAATCCGGATGTAATTGCCAGATGGCTTCCGAAAAATATTGCCGCACAAGTTGTAGGGATATTATCCGTTGCAACATTCCCGGATATGCAATCGCAAAATGAACTGAGGGGAACTTACGCGGGATGGCATGTGAGATGGACGCCTGACGGGCGCATTGCCGTTAAGGCAAACGGAGGGTCAAAAGATGCATTGGCAGCTAATATCTCACGGCCCATTGCGTTAAGGCGGGTGGTCATACCGGGCGCAACGCATGAATCTGCTGCTCCGCAGGGCGTTGAAGTCTACGGAATTATGACATCGAGCAGGCATCCTTCCGAATCCCCACTGGGAGTCAGCGATACCTTTTCTCTCGACCAGAACAGGATTTACTGTTATTTCAAGCTGAGAGGCGTAAAGGCGGGTTCCTCCGTATCTTCAGCATGGTATTTTCTCGGGACAAATTCTCCGGAAAAAATAGCCGAGACATCTGTAACATCAAGGGGCGGCGATTCAGCGCAGTTTGACATTTTGAGAGATTCTCACTGCAATGAAGAGGCAAAGCGTATGCCGCGCGGAAAGTACAGGATCGATATACTCATAGACGGCAAAAAAGAGGGGCAAGCATATTTCAGAGTACAATAATTGCAAGTCCGGTCCGTCTAATTCCAGTCTGCCAGCATAATGCCGATGCTCATACGGTTTGAATTTGCGTTATAATCGAGAAGGCTCTCCCCGTAACCGTTAAAATACTGGATATAGCCGCTGATACGGTCGTTTTTGATAAAGGGGAAGGGAAAGCTCCAATCAAGCTGTACAGCGCCTCTGTTTTCACCGGTGCGCAGATTGTTGCGCAGCATCAGGCCGAACCTGTGTTTATTCCAGTAGTACATTCCCGACAGCTCACCGTAACCCATATATTTCTCAATATCCGGATTATCATCATCGCTGGCGCTCTCCGGTATCCTGTACCAGCCTTTTAAAAGGAGATTAAAATTGCCCTTCTCAAACCCGAGATTTGTAAAAATCCTGTTCCAGCTCCGTGAAAGCGGTTTTGAACGGCCATTCGATTGATGGTCAAGCCCTATATTGACTACACGCCCCCTCAGGCCGTAAAGATCAAGACCGAAGGGTTTGTAATTTGTACGGAAATTCAGGAACAATTCCGGCTCATAATCGGTTTCGCGAAAGGGTGAGGAAAATGTCGAATTATACAACTGCCAGAAGGAAAGCTGGGTATAGGCGAACCACAGATCAACATCTTTATCCATCATGTCCGGCCAGAGTTTTACCTTAAAACTTATCTGAAATTTCGCCTCTGTATTTTGCGCCCTTGCTTTCCTGTCCATATCCAGAATCGAGTCATGATTCGGCGATGAGTTATACGCCAGGGGCAGAATATAATTCGGACGGTGAACGCGGATAACGGGCGCTATTTTCCGGCTTAAAGAATCCAGCTCCCAGCGTCTGGACATGACTGAAGGAGGGACAGTTGTCTGAGATGATTTATCCTCTGCCTGTGTTGAAAGGGTTGTCGGTTTTGCAGCGGCTGCTGCTGCTGCCGGGATATTTTTCCCGGTCAGGCTGTCAAAGCATTTCAGTCTTGCAGTATCATCAGGCATCTGTGCGCATTCAGCCATGCTTGCCGTAATGTCCGCCTTTGCGATGCCGTATAGAGGAAAGAGGACTATAAAAAGAATTATCAGGCTGTACGTGAGGCTCCAGGAAAAACGTTTTCGGCATTTGATTATACTTCGCGATACTTTCATTTGCACCCCCTTTTTTTTCGTGGCGATATTTCAGTGGTGACTTTCTCGTCAAGCACAGTTTCTTATCTTCGGCATTGGCTGTTTCAACTTTGCCTTTGTCGTTGATAAATGTTAACTGATCAATGTAGCACTTGTCGGCGACTGCAAAACCCTGAAGGCGTCGGATTTCCCCGCCCAGTTCAACACATACCGCTCGTTTTTAAATTCTATATCGTCACCCAGAGCAGCTTTCAGCTTCTCCCGGTCGATTTTATTTTCCGTGAACGCTTCGGGGATAATTCCCTTAAGACTATTAATTTTTTCTTCGGTTATATTCAAGAATTTCCCGTCCATTTTCTATTTATCCTATTTTTTTGTAACTTTCTTCTATTTTTATATTATCCCTGCAAAATGTCAATAACATTACATAAAGCCGGTACTTCTTTGCTAAATGCTCAATGTTTAATGCTAAATGTCAAATGTCCCTGGTCACACCTGCGGCATGGGTCTTTTAACCGGTTTTATTGGTACAACCTCCGGGGCTGCTTCAATCTGTTGTTCTATGAAAGAAGTAAAAGCTCTAAGCTCATCAAGGAGTGTCTGAAGGTCGGATTTTGCGTAAAGACTCGCTTTTTCCTCAAAGTATGTTTTTGTGGTCTGTAGGCTTGCAACCTTTGTTTTCGTGGGAATGGGTTTCCGGTCTGTTGATTTCCCCCCGGCTACAGCACCCGAGGGCAGGTGTTTTGCTTTTTTATAGGCGGTAAGCTTCTTTTCAAGAACTGCGTTGGTTACAGGCGTCTCCATTATTTCATCAAAAATTGTAAAAAAGTCAGGACTTCCAAGGTTAGCGGCGAATAAATATCCCTGGGAAACAGGGAGATTTCCGGCAGAAATTGCGTCCTGAATTTTAGGAACCAGTTTTAAAAGTGATATCGTGCGATGGAGCATCATTATTGACTTTGCAGAGATTTCAGAAATCGTTAACACTGTGTTAACGATTTCTTCTGAGAGAGTTTCGGGCTTACGGGTATATCTTACCAAGTCGCTCATCACCCCATCCAAATTGTATACATTGCCCGGATGTTTTGCCTGAATATAGGCAAGTATCCCTTTGGCCTGGTCTATGGGGTTCAAGTCCTCCCGCTGGAGGTTCTCTATAAGCTGGATTGCCAGTATTTCATCTTTCTGGGTGATTGTGTTGACAATTCTTGCCGGGATTGTTTCCATACCGAGTTTTTGCGCTGCAAGGAAGCGCCTTTCTCCGCAAAGCAGCAAAAACTTGTCATCTTTTGGCGTTACCAGGACGGGTTCCAGCACACCCCGGTCTCTGATTGATTCCATAAGGGCTTTAAAAGTTGTTTGGATAATTCTGCAGATTAGGGGACGCTTTTTTTGATAAAATATTGGTTTCACAGGTTTTTCTTTTGTTGATTACAGTAAGCTACGGGTCTATAATTAAAGCAAGGTGCATTATTTGATTAACATAAGAACGATAATAATATACAATCTTTCCTGAAAAGGAGCATTAATGAAAATTATACTTATGATTGACTATGAAAATGTCCAGGGCCTGACGTTGAACAGCCTGGACCCGGATATTGTAGAGGTTTGGTTTTTTGTCGGTAAATCTCAGAACAAAATACCCTTTGAGCTTGTTGAATCAACACAATCCTTCGGCAGCTCGTTAAGGTGGATCAAGATAGAGGGTAACGGAAAGAATAATCTCGATTTCCATATGATCTTCGAACTCGGCAGGCTCAGTATGGAAAAAGAAAGAACAGGTGAGATATATCTTCTTTCGAAAGATAAAGGTTTTGATTCTGTAGTCCAGTACGCAAACCGTTTGGGATTGAAGGTAAAACGGATAGTAAATCTTTCACAGATGCCGTCTTCCGATCAGGGATCTCCGAAATCCACCCATACGGAGGCAGTTGTTATAAATCTTTCAAAAATACCTGCGCCCAGAAGGCCCCGGACCAAATCATCGCTGGCAACACACCTTAAAAATACCTTCTCCGGACGCATGGATGAAAAAGATATTGAGACAATAATGGAACAGCTTTTTATTGAAGGCAAGATATCGGAAAACAACAACCGCTTAAAATATGATCTTTAAATTGCCTTTGCGAGCAACAGGATAGTTTATTTCATTCCCAAATCAAAGATGAAATCGAGGCGGCAAGGAAGGGGCGACGTAGGCATACTACCAGTATGTCGAGGAGCCAATGACGAAGTCAACGATGATAGCGCTTTGATTTGGGAATGAAATCATTTATTATCCACTGTAAAGGGCTCTCCTGTAAAAAATGGTTTCATGGAACTGCAACCGTTTAAAAACAAGAGACTTGCAAAAAGGATGCACAAAAACATACATTTCATTTTTAAAGATGACACAAGACACCCCCATTTTTATTTTTTATTTTCTTCCAAATGATCGTCTCCATCTTTAGAGACGGCTGTTTCCCCTTCTTTATCCTTTTCTTTTTTCTTCTCAAGAGCTTCCGATATTTCCTGAAGTCTTTTTGCTACAAGGTAATTAATGGTACCTTCCGGATATTCACCGGCTTCATTCATCTCGCCCGCAGACATGCCGGTAAGTATCTCAAGCCCCTCTTCCATTTTGTCGATTGTGTATACGGTGAACTTCCCGTCCCTCACCGCATTGACTACCTCTTCCTTAAAAAAGATATTCAAGGCGTTCTTCCTGGGTATTATCACACCATGACTTCCGTCAAGCCCTCTCATCCTGCAAAGCTCGAAAAAGCCTTCAACTTTTTGATTTACGCCGCCTATGGGTTGAACATCACCATTCTGGTCCATAGAGCCGGTTACGGCAAAACATTGTTTCAGAGGCACTCCCGATATACTGCTCAGAAGTGTATATAATTCGGCGCAGGTGGCGCTGTCGCCTTCTATCATCTCATAGAGCTGTTCAAAGGTAATGGATGCCGAAAGACTGATGGGCTTTTTTACCGCGTACTTGCTTCCAAGGTAGCTCGATATAATCATGATCGCCTTTTCGTGGATTTTACCGCTCATCTTGGTTTCACGCTCGATATTCACAACGCCTGCCCTTCCGGCGAATGTCTTGGCAGTTATTCTCGACGGTTTTCCGAAACTGTAATCCCCCATATCAAGGACGGCAAGACCGTTTACCTGTCCTATCCTGGAACCTTCCGTATCCACGATAAGCGTTCCTTCCAGCATCATCTCGCGGAGCCGTTCCTCAACCCTGTTGACCCTGTTGATGCCTTCCTCTACTGCACGGGATACATATTCTCCCGTTACAACCTTGCTGCCTGCCTTGAGGGCCCAGTAATGCGATTCCCTGAGCAGGTCGACAATATCGCTGAACTTAGCGGAAAGCTTGTTCTGGTGGTCGGCAAAACGGGAACCGAACTCGATAATCTTTGCGACTCCGCTTCTGTCCAAGGGAAGAAGCCCCTCTTCTTTCTGGCAGTGCGCAATAAATTCGGCATATTTATCTATATTTTCCTTTGTTCTGTCAATCCTGCTGTCGAAGTCCGCCTTAACCTTGAAAAGCTCCCTCGATTCCTCGTCGTATGCGTAAAGCATGTAGTACAACTGGGGATTGCCCATGAGGACAACCTTTACATTAAGAGGTATCGCTTCCGGTTTCAGGGTGGATGTGCTTATCATTCTGTACTGCTCAAGAATATCCTCGATTTTTATTTCCCTGTTTTTCATGGCTCTTTTAAGGGCATCATAAGAAAAGGGGTTTTTAAAAAGATCTACAGCATTGATTACAAGATAACCGCCGTTTGCCTTATGGACTGAACCCGCCTTAATAAGAGAGAAATCCGTTGCTGCCATCCCGTAGGTCACCTTGTATTCTATCCTGCCGAAGAGGTTCAAATATGTCGGGTTACTCTCGAAAATAACAGGCGCGCCCTTGCTTTCACCGTTATTTACGAGCATGTTTACCGCGTATTTTGCGACAGGCATTTCCTGCTGGGGCATCTTCAAAAAGGACATGGCCGTCGGCTGCTGCTCTTCCCCCGGCGATTTGAACTCATCAATGTGTGATAATATTTCCTCTTTCAAATCTTCAAAATATGTAAGCATTTTCTCATTTTTGCTGTACTTGTTTTTCATCGCCTCAGCGAGAGGCCCCACAATATCGAAGGCTATCATCTTCTCAAGCTTGACCAGCATTTCTCTTACGATCTTCTCCGTTTCTTTGAGAACCCTCACGGCATCATTGAGCCGTACCTGGAGCATCCTGCCCGTTTCTTCCATCTGTCTTCGAGCCGTTTCATCAAAAGCATCAAATTCTTCTTTTGACAACAACTCGCCCTTTTCATTCACAGGCACAATCATAACGTTCGTAGGCGACCGTTTTACAGCAAAACCCCTCGTTTTTGCTTCTTCGTCAAGTTTTGAAAAATATTCCGATTGCTTTTGCTGAAACTGTTCAAGGATTTTACCCTTCTGCTCTTCATATTCCTTTGATTCAAAGGCCTTCGGTATCTCAACCCTCAGTATCTTGATAAAGTCATCCATTTCTTTTTGAAAGGAAAGTCCTGTACCTGCCCCGAGAGGGATAACTATGGGCGCATCCGGGTTTTTGAAATTATATACGCAGCACCAGTCGTCCGGCACCTTTTCCTGTGATGCCTTATCTTTCAGGAGGGTCATAATGGTTGACATTTTTCCTGTCCCATTCTCCCCGAGGGCAAAGATATTGAATCCTTTGCTGTCCATGGTAAGCCCGAAATCCATGGCCCGCAACGCCTTTTCCTGGCCGATAGTTCCTTTAAAATTGTTTATTTCATCTGTTGTATTAAATGAAAACTGACCTGGATCACAACGCTTGTAAAGTTCTTCCGGACTCAATCTGGTAATCATCTACGCCTCCTTTTACCGGGGCTCACGTCGCCCCCTCCACCAGCAAAGCTGTCGTAGCCTCCCCTTCTCGCCCACTGTGTGGGCTATTAAACTCACTGACGTCTATTTACACCGGGGCACCCACAAGCGGGTTACCCGATCGCCGCTTTGCTTATCCTTGTCAAGGATTATCTCATCCAGCTTCCGCCGGTGACGCATATTGTCTGACCGGTAATATATTCTCCCTCATCAGAGACAAGGAACAGGGCGGTATTCGCAATGTCCCTGGGTTCCCCTTTTCTCGGATAGGGTATTTCCTCGTACATCCGTTCAATTTCGTCTTCAGGATAAATATGGGGAATAAATTCGTTATATATAAAGCTCGGCGCTATTGTGTTGGCAGTTATATGGAATTCTGCCGCTTCAGCGGCAAGACATCGCGTAAAGGCCATAACCCCGGCTTTGGCGGCGGCATAGTGGGCATGTCCGGCTTTTAGTCCTCTGAAAGCTGCAACAGATGTGACGCTCACAATGCGCCCGTAGTTCTGTTTCATCATGGCGGGCAGGACTGCCCTGCAGCAGTAGAAAGTCCCGCGCAACGATACATTTATTACCAGTTCCCATTCTTCATCGGTTATGTCCGCCACCTGCGCAGGACGGTTTGTACCGGCGTTGTTGAAGAGTATGTCTATGCGCCCGAATTTGTCAAGCACAGTATTTACAGCAGTTTCCACATCATTACGGCTTGTTACATCACATCCGATGCCGAGGGCTTCAATGCCGTATTCAAGTTTTAATGCTTCTGCAACCGAAATTGACCGGTCTTTGTGGGCATCGGTCACTACAACGCAGGCGCCTTCCCTGGCGAAAGTTCTGGCAACTGACTGGCCGATGCCCGCGCCTGCTGCTGCCGTAAGTAAAGCAACCCTTCCTTCAAGTCTCATGTGATTCCTCCAATAAATATAATACAAAAATTGTTATGATGACTCAAGTACAAACAAAGCAATCACTTGGTATTATGGTGGATGAATCACTATTGCTTTACTATTTACCCTAAAGACACTCCATGGAAATTCCAAACCCCGTAGCAAAAAAGACGACACGCTCGTGCACAAAAGTGCTACAAAATAATTGTTGGTTCTGCGACAGACAAGCAAAAATGTCTGTTGTAGCATAAATACGGCAGATCGTTAGTTACGCAAGAAAGGTGCCCGGTAAAATAGGGGCAACTTCAGTTGAAAAACTGCGGTTATCGTTTTAGCTTTTCAATATTACATGACCTGCCCGCGCTCATAAAAGTAAGCAGCCCATAAGGGCGAATAAGCATTGGAGGAATACATGAAATATTTTACATGCCTTCGAGTCGGAAAAAATAAATGGATATTAATGGTAATTTTTTTAATGGCTGTTCTGACCGGCTGTATCGCCTTTTATGACAAGCCCGGAAAGAGTAATTCAGATTTCGAAAGAGACAAGAAATACTGTGAAGGGGTTGCCGAAAAAGTATACGTACGTAATGGCACCAGAGTCTGTGACGAGGTTGATCGCTGTCTGATTTCAAAAGGCTGGAAAAAGGGCTGGTAGGGCTGATACCAATTTGCATTCAAAAGCAGACCGAGGCGTCGACAAGGAGCCGACCCTCCCTACTGGAGGACAGGCGCAGGCGTACGCTACAGTACGTCGAGGAAAGCGACGAGGATACCCACAGGGGGCACAGGTACAACGAAGGTATGCAAATGAAGGCAACTTGGTATGACCTGCCCTCCACTCATTGTGCCACATTCTGAGTTAAACTGCCTCCTGTTTGCAATGCCAACATTTGCAATCTATGATCAAGGTCAAGAGTATCATTGAGCTTCGCTGAACTCACTGGCAAGTATAATGACGCAGATGGGCGCGGGGTCTCCCGCCGACGTGCATCCGGCACCCATAACCATGTAATTTGCATCCATGAAATATGGCTGAGGCTGCTGCTCCGTCGCAGAACTATTCTTCGTGAGTTCCGCCACTGCGACACCCGCGGGGTAACCATGGCTGTCCACTTCAGCAACGCTACCTTTCCATGTGCCAAACTTCCGTACTCGCTCGAAAAGACGGTTACGCTCCTCTTCTTTCGTAAGATCCGGCTTTTTTGAACGGGCCAGCTCTTCGGCTCGCTCTTTGGCAGCGAATGAAAGTCCCATTGATGTTTTGAGCGGCTGGAGCCTGCCTGCCTTCCTCGCTTTGTTAACAGCCTCAAGTATTTCTATCTCACTTGATGAAAGGAAAGAAAGGTTTCTTACTCCTTCGTTAAGAGGCAGGTAGGCCGTTTTGTTCCCGATAGGACTGGCTGCAGCAGCATATCCCGCAATGGTTACAGCGCCCAGAAAAAGAATGATGCACAGACAATACTTGTTACTCATATGCTGCCCTCCTGTTTTCATGCCGGACTTTTTCCCTTACCTTATGTTAACAATGATATCCACGAATCTTGCCGGTGTCAAGGGCGCCTGTAGTTTTATCCGTTTCAGGAATCTATATTTTTCCACTGGAGCCGGAGCAGCAATCCTCCCCATAGAAATGAAGCGAGCATTAATAATATCCCGAACCAATGCGATGTATTGGCTATAAAATGATCGAGTTTTAGTAAGCCAAGTGTTCCAAGGATATTATTCCAGTCATGGAAACCGGGAACATCCTGGCCTGTTACGCCTCCGAGAAGCATCAGTGCCTGGGCACGGGCATCGTTTATATAGGGCGCGCAATCAACAAAGTTCTGACCGATCCACCATAGAGAAATTGAGGCGCCGAATACATCATTCTGTTTTAAAAAAGCTCCCATGCAGATTACAGGGATAAGAATTTGGAAGAGGCTTCCGCCAAGGACAGTTATAAAATCACCGAATGGGGAAAGGATAATGTGCCCGGCTTCGTGGAAGGGAAGGCTTACGCAATGGAGAAATGATTCGCCGGCATAATTACTGGCTACTGAATGGGTAATATATTTAAAACCCCAGATAATGGTAATGAGAAAAACAAAAGCCCGACCGGCAAATACGAAGGGGTTGATCTTTTCTCCAACGGAAAAAAGGAAATCCTTAAGGGTTGCAGCATCTGATTCGCCAATGTCTTTTCGTTTCTTTGACTGTGCCCTGTTGCTTTCCGGTTCATTTTCTTTTCCGGCAGCGGCAATATAATCAATCAGGGTTTCGTATGCCCAGTTTATTTCTTTGAGCCTTTCCCACCCATCTTCTTTTGTACTCAATTCATTCTTGATTTTTTGGAAGGCTTCTTCAATCTCTTCTCTGGACGCCTCCGGTGAAAGGCTGAGTATCTGATAGCAGTTTTTTATCAAATCATTCATGTCGGAACCTGTTAAATATTATCAGTACAAACCAGGGACAAGGTTATTCCAATTCTAAATCAAAGATGCAATGAACTACCCCGCTTGCAACTAGCGGGGCAATCAAGGCGGCAAGGAAGAAGCGACGTAGGCGTGCTACCAGCACGTCGAGGAAACTGATGACGAAGCCAACGAAGATAGCGCTTTGATTCAGGATTGAAATTAATCATGGGCTTCGGTCCAGTTTCTACCCTTGCCGAGCGATACTTTCAACGGTACGGCAAGGCTGATTACGTGCTCCATTTCATGCCTTACAAGGTTCTCCATGTCAATAAGCTCATCTTGCTTCACTTCAAAAACAAGCTCATCGTGGATTTGCATAATTAGCCTTGAAGCAAGGCTGTTCTCTTTGATCCTTCCATGAATATTCACCATTGCCATCTTGATGATATCCGCTGCCGTACCCTGGATCGGCGTATTCATGGCAGTCCTTTCGCCGAATTGTCTTACTGCCGCGTCACGATTATTGATCTCCGGTATATAACGGACCCTTCCAAGAAGCGTTCTTACAAAACCCCTTGCGCGTGTTTCTTCAAGCACTGATTCAATATAGGCTTTTACACCTTTATATTTTACAAAGTACTCGTCTATATAATTCTGGGCGTCTCTTTGTGAGACCCCGAGTTCTTTTGAAAGTCCGAAGCTGCTCATGCCGTAAATTATGCCGAAATTTATCACCTTTGCAACCCTTCGCATTTCTTGCGTAACATCACCTGCCTGTACCCCGAAAACCTCACGCGCCACATTTGTATGTATATCTTCATCCTTCAAAAAGGCATCTGTAAGAAGCTCATCCTTTGAGATATGGGCAAGAACCCGAAGCTCTATCTGCGAATAATCCGAGGAAAGAAGCACAAAACCCTCTTCCGGCACAAAGGCTTCGCGTATTTTCCTTCCTTCCTCGCCCCGTATGGGGATATTCTGGAGGTTCGGATCGCTGCTGCTTAACCTGCCTGTGGCAACGACCATCTGGTTAAAAGAAGCGTGGATTCTTCCTGTACGAGGGCTTATAAGTGTGGGCAGGACATCAATATAGGTATTTTTCAGTTTGGTAAGAGTCCTGTATTCGAGGATCTCCTTTGGCAGCGGGTGAACCAGAGAGAGTTTCTCGAGAACCTCTATGTCTGTTGAATAGCCTGTCTTTGTTTTTTTACCTGGGGTGAGCTGTAATTTTTCAAAAAGTATGCGGGACAGTTGCTGTGGAGAATTAATGTTAAAAGGTTCGCCTGAAAGGCTGAAAATCTCCTTCATAATGCTTGTAAGCCTTTTGTCAAAATCCCTTGAAAGCTCGGCAAGCATCTTCCGGTCGATTTTTACACCGGCATTCTCCATACAGGCAAGGACTTCTACAAGGGGTATTTCTACGGTATGAAAGAGGGTTGTCAATCCCAGCTCTTCCATTTTCTCAGTCAGCATGTCTTTTAGTTCAAAGAGATATTGAACGGTTTCTATAAGGGTGTGTTTTACGTCGCCGGAAGATACATCTGCATCGATATACTCCTCCATTACAGCGCCGATTCCATAATCTTTTCTCAAGGGATTGAGCAAATATGATGCAAGCATGGTATCGAAAAACCGGTGAAAGGTAAAAGGCAGAAGATGAAGTGTAAAAGGATTTAATACTTCGGTTTTATTTAATAAAAAAAGTAAAATAGGTTTGATATTGTGGACTAAAATCTCTTCCGCGCTGCCCATAATGTCAACCAGTTCATCCTCATCTCTGGAAAAATACACGCCTTCATTGTCAAATGCGGCAAATCCCTCCAGATAAATATCATAGGGGCTTTTACCCTGGAAGCTCGCAACGATTGCCACATGCTTCCTCTTTAAACGGGAAAGTTCTACTATTTCCTGCGATGTTTTTTTCTTTGTATTGCCTGCCTCAATCTCTCTGTAAAGCGACGTAAACTCAAGCTCCCGGTAAATCCTCCTTAAGGCATTGGAATTCTCTTCCTTTTGAACCAGATGTTCAACTTCCTTGCCGATAGGGACGTCTCTTATGATCGTCGCAAGTTCTTTGCTCATAAAAGCCAGGTCTTTGCCCACAACAAGCTTTTCTTTTACAGATGCCTTTTTCACTTCTTCGAGGCGTTCATAAATCTCTTCGATTGACCCGATGCCGGCTATGAGTTCTTTTGCCGTTTTTTCACCAACACCGGGCACCCCCGGTATATTGTCCGAAGCGTCACCGCATAATGCGAGGTAATCTGTCATAAGGGAGGGCTTAACGCCGAATTTTTCCATTACTTCCTGCTCCCCGATTAACAGGTTCTTCATCGTATCGCGTATAAAGACCCTGTCCGATACAAGCTGCATCATATCTTTGTCGCCTGTAACAATATATATCTGCGCATTTTCTTCCCTGAACTTTTCTGTTATGGTGCCTATAATATCGTCGGCCTCAAACCCGGCTTGTTCCAGTACCGGTATGCCCATCGCCTCCATAACCATCTTTACATAGGGAATCTGGACGGAAAGGTTGTCCGGCATGGGGGGTCTCTGCGCTTTATATGCCTTTGAGATTTCTTCGCGAAAGGACGGTGCCCTTGAGTCAAATACAACAATGAGGGTATCAGGTTTTTCCTCATTCAGAAGTTTTTTCAGCATACTGATAAAGGCATAGGTTGTGTTAGTCGGCACGCCCTTTGAGTTGGACATATATGGTGTAGCATGAAAGGCCCTGTACAAATAGGAATGTCCGTCAATCAGGAATATTCTTCGGGCAGTCCCGGTTTCCCGGGTTTGAGTTAAAAGTTCCGATTCTTCAACCATCAATATCTTCCTTTATCTTTTCTCTATCTATTCTCAACAGCGGATTATTATACCGGAAAAAAAGTTTTTATCTTAAATACCTTTTTTTCAGGGAACCGGTAAATTTTGATTGCGTATTTCTTCTCCATGTCTGCAAGAAAACCTTCAATCTCATCGCTTGTTTTCGCGGCAATGGTAAACCAGATATTCAAATCTCCTTCCCTCTCGTAGTTATGTGTAACGCCGCTGTGTTTATTTATTTCATCTACAAAATCCATGATTATTTCTTCATCTACATGAACCCCGCAAAGAACGCTGGCGTATTTGAGTTTTTTACGTTCAAGAATCGGACCTATTCTTCTTATATAACCGTCGCTTTTCAATCTTTTGACCCTTTCGATTACTTCCTTTTCATCCAGGCCGACAAGCTTACCAATCTCGGCAAAAGGATTTTGAGCTACAGGAAATTCCTCCTGCATTGTATTCAATATCTTTTTATCAAATTCATCCATTGTCGTTTTTTACCTTTTTATTTTTATACCAGTTTGTGCCTGAAAAGTAACGATAAAAGGGGAATGAAGATGATCTTGTGTCTCCTGAGGAATTAGGAGTGCAGCAGTCTGATACCAAGTTGCCTTCATTCGCATACCTTCGTTGTCTCCTCGTCGCTTTCCTCGACGTACTACAGCGTACGCCTACGTCGGCTCCTCGTCGACGCCTCGGTCTGCTTTTGAATGCAACTTGGTATGAGTTGCATGCTTCTTACCATCCGAATTTATGTGTAATATATGAACTTACCCTGGATACGCTATATTTCAAGACGGTCTTGGATATAACTCTGAAGGATGGGCAAGTGGTTAAGATAATGTGAGGGAAATGAAAAATATCACATGACAATTATCTTATTCCATATTAGCTTAATATTTATTATTTTCTTAATTAATCCGGCATTTTTTCTGTATTTTATATTGACAAATACATGGTATTAAAAATATAATTGTGAAAATAATAACAAATCCTCAAAAACCGACTGGAGGCAATGAATGAGACCATATTTTGAAAAGATGCAGGACTGGGGCAAACCAGTTAAGGTCAATGCGGCAAACGCAGAACAGATTAAGAAAGTTGAGCAGGAAATAGCGGCACTCGTCGAAGAAAAGAAGAAAGCAGGCCTTCCAAAAGAAACTTTGAACAAAAGAGGCGAATGGACAGTTCATCAGAGGCTTGAATATATCCTTGATCCGGGCACATGGGCACCTCTCCACATGCTTTATGATCCAATGGATGAAGAATCCGGGACAACAGGCGTTGTAGACGGTCTTGGAAGAATAAACGGAAGATGGTGTGTAATTATCGGTTTCGACAATAAGGTCATGGCCGGTGCATGGATTGCAGGTCAGGCTGACAATATTCTTAGAGTAACAGACATTGCAAAAAGACTTAATTGCCCCCTCGTATGGCTGGTAAACTGCAGTGGTGTTAAGCTCACTGAGCAGGAAAAGGTTTATGCCAACAGGCGCGGTAATGGCACAACATTCTTCAGACATGCTGAACTTAATAAACTTGGCATTCCTGTCCTTGCCGTTATTTATGGAACCAACCCGGCAGGCGGCGGCTATCAGGGTATTTCCCCGACATTACTTCTTGCACATAAAGACTGCAACATCGCAGTAGGCGGTGCAGGTATCGTCAGCGGCATGGCACCGAAGGGATATTTTGATGAAGCTATGGCAGAGCAGCTTATCGATGCAACAAGGAAATTCAAGTCAATACCACCGGGCAGAGTTGAGATACACTATGATCATACAGGATTTTTTAAAGAAGTTCATCCGACTGAAGAAAGCCTTCTTGACTCTCTCAAATCATGGGTAGTGAAACTTCCTGCCTACGACGCAAGTTTCTTCAGGGTAGCAGCACCGGCAGAACCAAAATTCCCGGCAGAAGATCTGTATAACATCTTAGCCTTCAACCAGAAGATGGTATATGACGCAGAACAGTTTATGGCAAGACTCGTTGACGGAAGTGAACATATGGAATTCAGGCCTGATTATGGCTTTGAACTTTACACAGGTCTTGTAAAGATAGATGGTTTTCTTATCGGTATTGTAGCAAACAGACAGGGCATGCTTCCTAAGGGCTATCCGAAGTATGCACCATATCCGGGTATCGGCGGCAAGTTCTACCGCGAAGGACTTATCAAAATTAATGAGTTTGTTACTCTATGCGGCAGAGACAGAATCCCCATGGTCTGGCTCCAGGATACATCAGGAATTGATGTCGGCGATATCGCTGAAAAGGCAGAACTCCTCGGTCTTGGTCAGGCTCTTATTTATTCTATCGAACAGAGCGGTCTTCCTATGATGACAGTTATATTGAGAAAAGGCACAGCAGCAGCCCACTATATTATGGCAGGACCTCAGGCCAACAACAATAACGCCTTTACTCTCGGCGTGGCAACAACAGAAATCTACGTTATGCACGGTGAAACAGCAGCAGCAGCAAGTTTTGCAAGAAGGCTTGTAAAAGAGAAAGATGCAGGCAAACCTCTTGCGCCGGTCATTGAATCAATGAATAAAACCGTACAGGAATATGTAGACAAATCAAGACCATCATACTGCGCAAAAACAGGTATGGTTGACGAAGTAGTTAGTCTGCCGGCATTGAGAACTTATCTTGTTGCATTCGCAAATTGCTGCTATCAGAATCCGGTATCAATCACACCGCAGCACCAGATGATTTTACCAAGAATTATCAAAGGTTAAAACTTAACAGCACAAATGAAAACAGGGTGGATTATTTATCCACCCTGTTTTTTTATAATCCAGTTAACCATTTTTGTTATACATGTTGACAGCCACGTATTACAGTGATATAAATCTTTATTATGCAACAACACGAGCTTAGCCATAAAGGTTTGGACCTCGTGATGATTACAATCAATAATTATGCCGTATCATACTCAAAAGCACACCGCGCTTTTATGGATAACCCGCGCGTTAGCTAAAGATATGCGCTGAGGTTTAATTGCGAGGGCAGTTTCGAGCAACATGAAGGGAAGTCGGCATAAAATATTAAAAAAGACGGGTATCGGGCAATGCGCAAAAGAATCTACGAAATATTAGAATATTTTAAGGAAACAGGCAATTACAGGTCATTAAAATATGTAAAGCCCCTCTCTGCCGTAAAGATACTTTACAATTCAAAGGAGTATCTCAACCTTTGTTCGAATAGCTATCTTTCTTTGCACGTCCATCCTGATGTTGTTGATGCTGCCAGGGGATCTATCGATAAATACGGCGCAGGCATATGTTCCTCGCGGAGCGTATCAGGCAGTATAGATCTGTGTAAAACGCTTGAAAATGAAATTGCAGGATATAAAGGGTATAAAAGCGGGCTTATTTTTTCAAACGGTTATATGGCTAATATCGGAATAGTTTCTACAATCACACAGGAAGGGGATGTAATCTTCACCGACGAATTGAACCATTCAAGCCTCATAGACAGTACCAGGCTTTCACGTGCGAAAAAAGTAATATACCGGCACGGAGATGCGAACGACCTTGAAAAGAAACTGAAGAAGGATAAAACCCGCGGTAAAAAATTTATACTTACAGAAACAATTTTCAGCATGGACGGTGATGTTGCTCCCTTAAAGGAGTTATATCAGCTTAAAGAAAAGTATGGGGCGCATATGATGCTCGACGATGCGCACGGAACCGGCATTTTTGGTGAGAAGGGAACCGGAGTTGAAGAGTTATTCGGCTTATCGGGAAAAATGGATACGCATATGGCAACTTTCGGCAAGGCGCTTGGTTCATTCGGTGCTTTTGCACTGGCTGATCCCGTTGTTGTAGAGTACCTCATAAACAGAGCCCGGACGTTTATGTATACTACCGCATTACCTATGTCATCATTGGCTGCATCCCTTGCAGCTTTAAATCTTATTAAGAACAACACATCTTTTAAAGATGAATTATGGCAAAACATCGACTATATGAGGAAAAATCTCCTTCAGGCCGGTTTTGATTTAAAAAACAGTACAGGTCCTATTGTACCTATAGTTGTCGGTGAAGATAAAAAAGCAGTAAAAATGCAGGATTTCCTTATGAAAAAAGGGCTGTTTCTGCAGGCAATACGTCCGCCTACTGTGCCGGAGGGAGCCTCCAGGCTGAGGCTGACCATTGTGAGGGGTTTTACCAGGGAAGATATGGATTATGCCATAGAGACCCTTATTGACGCAGGAAAAAAAGCGGGGCTTATATAATTATATAAAACGCAGGGTGTAGCTTTTGCTTTTAGCCCCTGTATTTTTGACGGAGGTATTGTGTACGACAGAGAACAACTGACAGAATGGGACAAAAAGTACATCTGGCATCCTTTTACCCAGATGAAAGACTATATGGACATGCATCCGCTCGTAATAGAGAAGGGTGAAGGGTGCTATCTGATTGATATTGATGGTAATAAATACATTGACGGCGTATCCTCTCTATGGGTGATTGTCCATGGACACGGCAAAAAGGAGCTGGTAGAGGCAATCAAAGAACAGGCAGGAACATTGTGCCATTCAACCTTGCTGGGCATTGCCAACGCCCCGTCCATTATACTCGCAAAAACACTCATAGATATTTCTCCAAAAAGCCTGTCCAAAGTTTTTTACTCCGATAACGGTTCAACATCCGTTGAGATTGCCCTGAAGATGGCATACCAGTACTGGCAGCAAAAAGGGGAAAAAAACAGGAAACGGTTTATATCATTTACCAACGGGTATCATGGCGATACAATCGGTGCTGTAAGTATAGGCGGTATTGACCTTTTTCACAAGGTCTACGGGCCTTTACTTTTTAAAACCTACAAATCTCCCGCGCCTTATTGTTACAGATGTCCTTTGAAACTTGAAAAGGAATCGTGCGGGATGGCCTGCGTTCAACGGTTTGAGGAAGTTGTCAGGAAATATAAAAATGAAACCTGTGCCGTGGTTATTGAGCCTATTGTTCAGGGGGCTGCCGGTATTATTGTCCAGCCTGAAGGTTTTCTTTCTGCAATTTATAAAATAGCCAAAGAAAACGGGTTGTTGTTCATCGCCGACGAAGTGGCTACCGGTTTCGGAAGAACCGGCTCGATGTTTGCCTGTGAAAAAGAAAAAGTTGAACCTGATTTTCTATGCATTGCCAAAGGCGTTACCGGTGGATACCTCCCGCTTGCCGCAACCTTGACAACTGATGAGGTTTTCAACGGCTTCCTCGGTCAATTCGAAGACTTCAAAACATTTTTTCATGGACATACATACACAGGGAATCCCGTTGCATGTAATGTAGCAATAGCAAATCTTAATCTGTACAAAAAAGAAAATACAATTGAAACCTTGCAAACAAAGATAGCCCTGTTGAGTAAGGAATTGCAAAAGTTTCACAACCTAACCCATGTCGGAGAAATACGCCAGGGTGGTTTTATGGTAGGCATAGAACTTGTGAAGAACAAAAAGACAAAAAGACCTTTTCAGCCGAAAGAAAAAATAGGTCACAGGGTAATTATGGAAGCAAGAAAGAGAGGCGTTATTATCCGCCCTCTGGGCGATGTAATCGTTCTTATGCCCCCTCTCGCCATTGAAGAAAGCACGCTTCAGGAACTTGTTAATGTTACATACGAAAGCATAAAAACTGTGACAGGCGCATAATCAGTTACCTGCCCGGATGTTAAGTATATCCCCATCCTGCACAATGTAGGTCTTGCCCTCAAGCCGCCAGACACCGGCTTTTTTACATCCCGCAAAGCCTCCGTGAAGAATGAAATCATTGTAAGATACAGTCTCTGCGCGAATAAATTTTTGTGAGAGATCGGTGTGGATTACCCCGGCAGCTTCCTGGGCATTCATCCCGTTTTTTATCGGCCAGGCACGGCATTCATCGTCTCCTACTGTTAAAAAGGAGATAAGGCCCAGTGTTTCAAAGGCAAGCCTTATAATACGCCCTGCCACCGATTCCTTGATGCCATATTCTGCCATAAAAACTTCTTTCTCCTCAGAGGCCATGACCGCAAAGTCCGCTTCGAGTTTTGCACATGCTGTTATTATCGGTATATGTGACGGGATAGTTTTTCTGATGTCATTTATAATCGATTCGGAAGAAGACAGGTTCTCCTCATCACAGTTTATAACAGCCATCATCGGTTTTTGAGAGAGGAACTGAAAGCCCCTGAGTTCTTTTCCGTGTTCTTTAAGGGAGGCAAGCGTAGCAAGAGGCTTGTCAGAATTCAGATGGTCGAGACATTCAACAAGCAGGGCCTCTTCCTGAGCAAGAGCGTTACTTTCTTTTTTACCCTGTTGCTTGCGCATTCTCTCCAGGCGGTTTTCAATCTGCAGGATATCCGCAAAGATAAACTCATTAAAGATCGTGAAGAATTCGCCTGTAAGGTTTATGTCTTCTCCATTGTCAAAATTTCGAAGCACAAGGAGGAAGGCGTCGCTGTTACGCATTTCCCTGAGGGTTTTCGCGCTTATCGTTTCGCTCCTTACATTCCCCTCTTCGATGGCAACAGTGTCAGACAAGGCTATACGTGCGTATATCGTTTTCTTGGGTTTAAAAATTTCTGTTAATTTGTCTACACGCTCGTCAGGGACGTCGATGACTGCAACAGCATCCGAGTTGGGCTTGCTTTCCAAGGCGATACCGCTCAGTGCCTGAAAGAGCATTGTCTTGCCGCATCCTGTGCTGCCTATGACTGAAATATTCATTTTCTCCTCTCATTGCCAATCGGAACAGGCCGTAGATGCCGATGCGGGATTAATTCCCTGGCTGTTTTATAATTTACAATTGATATTATACTTAAATAAAACATACATGACAAGGATTTGTCCTGCAGGAGATCCAGGGCTTTTTCTTCCCCGGAACCAACAGAGCTATTCCTCCTCACACATAAAAGAAAAAGAGGTAATGTCTAAAATAAAGATTTGTTTCCATAGTCTTTGTTTTTAAAAGTCAATTCGCGTAAAATGTTTTCTGTATTGGCTTTGCGGCTATTATTTATATTTGCGTCCACTGTGGACGCAAATATCTTGAAAAGGTGATCTAAAGTTTAAAATAATAAATTTTGATTCCTTAACAGCCCGCCGCAATCCATTAAATTACTTATTTTGTCAGGTTCCTTTCCATGGTTATACCAAACTCATTTGCTTCGAGGATTGCCGCCTTAAGAAAACTGTGCGTTATTTCGAAAGGTTCATATTGCATAAAGTATACATTCAGGCTGTGCTCAATGATGTTATTCAGTTCGGACTCTTGCTGTAACGGGTCAAAGCCCAACTGAGCCAGATGCAGTGGCAGGCCAACATCTTTGAAAAATCGGGCTGCCTGTTCTGCTTCATCCATCCGTTTTTCCATGATGAGTTGTGCCATAACGCCGATTGCCACCAATTCTCCATGAAGACAGTTTGCGTGCAAATCGTTGCAGGCTGTCAATCCCTGCGCCACACCGTGCGCCCCTGCAAGTCCGCCGCTTTCGAATCCGAGCCCGCTGAGAAGAATATTTGCCTCCACAATATAGGTAAGGGCCTCGCCAACCCGCTGGTTCCTGACCTCGTCCAGTGCCGCAGTGCCGTGATCAAGAAGCAGATCACGGCACTGGCGGGCAATAGCCAGGGCTGCCATAGTTGGTCTGGCGCCTCTTGCGGTTCGGGCTTCCGCATTTTCCATACAGCAACGCGCTTCATAGAATGTGGAAAAAGCATCTCCCATACCTGCCACTATATATCGCGGCGGAGCAGCGGCAACAATATCAAGATCAACCAAAACCATCAGGGGGTTGGTTGCCCTGAATTCCACATTGGAAAAAACCCCTTTCTCGTCGTATATAACCGAATGTGCTGCTGTCGGTGCGTCTGTCGAAGCTGTTGTAGGAACTGTAATAACAGGCACGTCGAGCCTTGACGCTGCCATTCTTGCGGTATCAAGACACTTGCCTCCGCCGATGCCAATGAGGACATTTACTTCAGAGCCCGGGCTTTCAAAAAAGGCCGTCACTCTTTCTACTTCCCTCAGAGTCGATTCACCCTGAAAGATTGTCTTTTTTACTTTAAAATCAGCGGCTTTCAGGCTCTTATCAACGATATTGCCAAGAACAAGATCACGGCCTGGAGTAATGAGAACGCCTGCGCAGCCCGAAATGCATAGAGATAAATACTCTCCAAGAAAATTTATAACACCTTGTCCCTGAATATATTGAGAGGGAGATATAAAAAGCTGTATAGGCTTTTTATTGTCAGGGAGCTTTTGATATGTCACATTAGGGTCTAACATGCCTGTATTTTTCATCTATTTTCCTCCTGGTGAATTTTACTTCTCCTCTGATAAAAATACAACAAATACCACCACATGGTTCTCCGTCCTGCTCTTTCTTCTTCAATATCATTACCTTCATCAATACTTTTCCACATCAATTTGTTCATAAGCTGTTTAATAGTGGTGAAATATGATATGCAACATCTCAAAATCATTTGATTCCATACCGTATTGCCTATTTAAGTGGCATTATAAATCTCTTTGAAATTACAGGTATTATGATGTTGTCTTGCAAGATAAGCCCTTGATATCTCCAATTACATATTCTTTGAAATATCTGTATGTTACAGATGATCTTATTTTCACATTGTATACTATAGCGTTATATAAGGGTTTATAGAGTGGCAAAAAAGAGGTGTGAAATGAGGGTTAAATCAGATGAAAATTCAATGTACAATGTATGCCTGTGCTCCTTCAGTACTTCTATTAATAAACATTGATAGGGCGGAGTTTCTCTGTTACGTTAAAAATGGTGAATGAGAAAATAGGGAATCAGAGTATTTCATCCATCAAGGTGTTCTTTAAAACAGCCTTTGCTACCAGATCACTTTTTACTTTATAGGTGCCGTTTTGTATCGCTTCCTTTATGCTATTAACTTTATCCTCCCTTATTGAAGGTGCTGCATTAGCCTTTGCAACAAGCTTATCTATATCCATATTTTTGCCTGATAGTTCTATCTTATCGGGCATATCCACATTTTTTTTTTCAATCGCTGTCTCTTTCGGTGATTTAGTTTGAGCAGATTTTGCAGCCGAATTGATAAGTGAGTTAGTATTTACATTTTTATCAATCCTCATAAAGCACCTCCTTCTTTGCTAGTATGGGAATATTCTATTAACTTTCTTTGCAACTTCTAATTCCAATTCTAAATCAAGGCGCTATCATCGTTGGCTTCGTCATCAGCTCCTCCGACGTACTATTACTGTACGCCTACGTCGCCTCTTCCTTGCCGCCTTGATATCATCCTTGATTTAGAATTGGAATGACTCCATCGCTCTGAACAATACTTTTGTCCAACTATTCCTAATATATCATCTTTTTTACTCATATTTTTTCAATCTTTCCGTCATTTGCTCACCTATCCTGTCAAACAACATCTTTTTCATGCCTGCTTCAGATATCATAATATGGTCTTCATGTATCACATTATCATTCACAGGTTCCTTTTCGACACCTTTTGCTTTAACCTTCATATTCTTCATGTAGGTTTTTATAACGCTGCTTACCTGGAAGTCTGATATCGTCATGGTATTCTCTTCCATCGTTATCGGATGAGTTGCAAAAAACTTAAGTTTATCCTCAATAAAAGTCAGAAAAAAGAAAGATATAATTCAACTACGTTCTTAGCCAATTCAAGTATACCTACCTATCTTGATGATACACACATGCCATTGCCCATAATAAGATAATTATAATAGACAATACGGCTGTTATTACCGGTTCCTTTAACTTTACGAAGGGGGCAGAGGAGAAGGATGCAGAGAATCTCTTAATTATCAAAGATAAGGTGCTTGCAGGGATTTATATTGATAACTGGCTTATACCAAGTCGCTGTCAAACATTATAAGTCTGATTTGCCGGGCATAATACTAAGTAAGCTTTCAAATATTCATTGTTTATTTTTTGAAAGCATCTTGGTATTAAACACAAACAGCATTCAGAACAATATCAAGCAAGATATTAAAATGGCATAAAAAAAGATCATAAAAAAGGGTTTTGTGAGATGGACATAATAGAAGAAGGTAAAATCTATGCTTTGTTCTATTATGACAAGGATAAATTGGCAGGGAAACTCCATATTAAAAAGACAATAGAGAACTGGGTGGAGGCGAACAAATAGAATTGATATAAATATTATATTCTTTTCATTGTCATCAGTAAGGAGATATTGTATAGCTTCCTGTAGCCAACAAGATCAATTTTCTTCAAAATATCGGATATTTTATGCGGAAATCAATAATTATACTCTTGTATAACCAAATAAATTAAGTGAGAATAGAGAAATAGCACGGGGCAGAAAAGTAAATAATCAAATACAATACCTTTTGAAAGGACGGCCATCCATGAAAGAAATCGTTGGTAAGAAAACATTTACAATACAGTGCATGATCTTTATTTGGGTTGTTTTCACCATCCTTACTTGTTGTGTAACATTTTCCCTGGCGATTGATACTATTTATTATCGCTATACCAATCCAAGGCCTGCAAATACCACCGGAGATTGTTATCTGGAAATATATGAAACGGGCTCAAAAGTGACGGGAAGATTGGTGGACACAAGAGTCGGGGATCAAAAACCAATGAATACCAACATTACATTTAACGGTATTATGACAGGCAAATGGGAGGCAGGTAAATGGCTTGGTGAGAGCGACCTAAACAACGGACGGATTATTGGAACCTGGTCAGGACGGAACCCCCAACACAACAAGGATATGGACCGCTTGGAGACATATGCAACCAACGGGAGAATAGAAATCTTTATGGGTAGTTCCGTGGGTTCAGGAACCCTCCGTGTGCTGATGGGTGCCGATGTCTACGAATACAATTTCAGGATGCAAGGGAGGGTGAGTACGATAATGTCTCCTCCTAAAGATCCCATGCCGAAGCCCAAACCGCAGATATCCGATGGAACGCTCCAGTTACCTCCCCCTGTTACGCAGGCCCCAAAAACTGATTCAAAAGCCCGCTTCTCCAACATTTCAGGCCAGGTGGAAATTAGCAGGGATGGCGGCAAAACCTGGCAGTTCGTTAAACTGAACACGGTTATATATGTGGGTGACCATATTAAAACAGGTGAAGATTCGAAGTGTGTAATGGGATTTGCCGACCTGTCGACGTTTGTGCTGAATCCGGAATCAGAGGTTGTTGTCAGCGCCCCACCGGAAAAAGACTCAAAATTGGAGCTGGTCTACGGGAAAATTATGGTGAACATAAAGAAGATGTTGAAGGACGGCAGCATGGAAGTCAATATGAGTCAAGCGGTCTGTGGTATCAAAGGAACAATTTTTGAAGCTTCTCATGATCGAAAGACAGGTATTGAACGTGTCAGTGTGACCGAGGGAAGGGTCGAAGTAAGGCATAAGCGCACAGGGAAAAGAGTACTTGTAGGTTCCGGCCAAGCGGTGCGGATCACGAGTGAAGGTATCTTTTTGGAAGGTGTCGGAACCCCAGGGGCCAGCCAAACCGGCGGATCTCAGGCAGGCGAACTCTCTACGCCGGCAGGGGCCAAATATGTTGGGTGTTATAAGGACACAGGGGACAGAGATTTAGCAGGATATTCCATTGCGCAAAATAACATGACAACGAAACTGTGTGTCTCCATATGCAGCCAGAAAGGATTTGCATATTCTGCTACACAATTCGGCTCGTATTGTTTTTGTGGCAATAAATATGGCAAGCATGGAACGGCACAGAATTGTAATATGAAATGTGCGGGCAACAGCAGCTTGATATGCGGAGGGGATGGCGCTAACAGCGTTTATGATCTAAGCAGCCAACAACCTGCTAAACCTATCAGTCAACCAGTCAGAGAATCTCAGATTGGGCAGCAGGCTCAAGCTAAAGCTAAAGCAGCCCAACTTTGGAACGAAGGGTCTGCTCTATATAGACAGAATAGAATCAGCGATGCGCTGATCAAGCTCAAGGAGAGTCTGAAGTACCAGAGCACTCCAGAAAAGATCAATACCATACAGAATATAGAAGCTCAACAGGCTAAGTCAAAAGTGGATCAGCCTGCTGCTCAAACGCCATCAAAATGCGTCGTGCAGTATGGCGCAGATGGAAAATACAATAGAAGAGAATTTGCGGCTGGTACGAGCGTAGGATGTAATAATGGTACTTTTGGTGACCCGGCCTATGGTATTGCCAAAAAGTGTTATATAGGACCTGAAGTCAAAGCTTCTGAAAATGAATCCTTTATTGTACCCAACACTTGTCATATAGGCAATTAATCAGTGGCACAGACTGTTCGTACATACACTTTCCAAGTATCGACTGGAGAACAAATACTCTCTGGATTGACCGGAAAGGAAGAGGGATCGTAGGTATTGAACCTGACGCTCATAAGATCACAGGATTTTCTTTTATGGACAAACGAAGTTTTTCAATAAACGGCATATGGTATATGAATCCGTCAATGCCGTTTTTATGGCACAAAAGGGAATGGCTGATTACGGTTTACCGTGCAGGTGGGCAATTTCCATTTGGTGTAGCAGGCTCCGGATTGGCAATTGAAAAGGAAGCCCGTGAAATCGCTGAAAAAGCCTATTCGCTTTTAAGAGCTCATCCAAATTCTTGGTTATAATAGTACCATTTTATATCAAATACAAAACCTCTTCCTAAGATTCACACAATGGGACAAGTACTTCACAAGCAACAGCTAACAGTACAGTGTTCGGAAAATTTAGCATTCTCATATAAATTGTTTATGCTTTATTTTTGCCATTGAAGACAATGAGGTCCACTCCTTTACTATTCGTAATCCACGATCAAAGTCAAAAAACCCTATACTTGCTTTGCAGGTGATAAAAATAATTATCCCAGTAAGGGCAAAGAAGCACATTTTAACCGGTAATCTTTGCCTCTGCGAAACCACGCAGTTTGCAGCCTTGTAGATGTTAAAAATAGTTATCTCGGCGAGAACAGGACAACGCGTTTTTATGCATAATCCTTGCCTTTGGGAAACTGTGAAGCTTGCTCCCTGAGGGTTTACAATAACAGTCGCCGAAGGCTCACGCTCTTATATCTGCGGTCTTGGTTTATTGTCCGGTTTTTTTACAATTACAGTTTCCGGGGCTTTCTGAAACTGCTCTTCCATGAAAGAGACTAAAACACGCAATTCATCAAGGAATGTCTTGATATCTGATTTTGCGTACATCCCTGTCTTTTTCTCAAAATATAATTTAGCGTTTTGCAGGACGGCAACTTTCTTTTTAATAGGCATAGGTTTAGATGTTGATTTCCCCCCGACTAAGACACCCGAGGGCAGGCCCCCGACTAAGACACCCGAGGGCAGGCCCCCGACTAAGACACCCGAGGGCAGGCGTCCTGAATTTTGGGAACCAGTTTTAAAAGTGAAATCGTGCGGAACAGCGTCCTTGTTGTCTTTCCGACGATTTCAACAATCTCCGAAACTGTTTCGGAGAATCCATTTGCCGCATATTCAGAACCCCGATCATAATTTACCAACTCACTCATTACCCCATCCAAATTATACCCTTGGCCAGGATGTTTTGCCTGAATGAAGGCTAATATACCCTTGGCCTGATCAATGGGATTCAGATCCTCCCTCTGGAGGTTTTCTGATAACTGGAAGGCCAATATTTCATCCTTCTGTGTAATGGCATTAACGATTCTTGCCGGTATTATTTCCAGTCCTGCCTTATATGCCGCATGATACCGTCTTTCCCCGCAGAGGAGAAGGTATTTATCATCCTTTGGCGTTACAAGGACAGGCTCCAATACACCTCTGTCTTTGATTGATAATACAAGAGCCTTGAAGGATTCGCTTTCCGTATTGATGCCCGATCTAATTTGTTCTTCAACAATAATACTTTCCAAGGGCAGGTACAAAAATTCCTGACTTTCCACTGTTTTCTTTGTCGCCATTTAATAACCCCTTTACTATAAATTTATTTTATTAAAAAATTATTACTATCCTCTCGCCCCCTTGGCAGTAGACAGATTCTCTCCACAGTTTTTCAAAACTATATTGCCTTATTATGAAATGATATTTTATGTTCATATTAATCTTAATTGCCCCCCTCAACACAGGAATGCCTTTAAAACCCTGATGCAAACAATTATGAATTAACTAAGATGTCCCGTCCCAAGGAGCCGGGTACCCACGAAGTGGGTGTTGACTGAACGTCCTACGTCCTACGGTCTTTACCTCGTCCCACGTCCCAGCGAACACAGTGAGCGAACGTCCCAGCGCAGCGGACGTCCTACGATCTTTCCCACGGTCTTTCAACTGTGCCATGCATTCACAACCATTCCCATCAGATCCTGGTTCCTTCTTACATCATCCACGCTTGTAAGGGGTATGCCGTTATCTGCTGCAAAAGCGGTCATCTGCTGAATAACAAGGTTCACGTCTGCGTCGGTTAAGAACTGGCCGTTTGATAGTTCTATTTTCTCAACACCTGCGGCTGATGAAGTTTGATAGTTTACGGTTACAGTGTCATTGTTCCCGTATCCCATAATAAGCTGAGAGCCGTTCATATACATGGCTACAGTCTCTTTCAGAACATCATCTGCAAAAAGCACTCTGTCCTGATAGGCAGAATCTGGTTCATAGTCGGTGATGGCGTCATTGCCGTCATTTAATGAATAACAGTATGTATCGCCTTCGCTTCCGCCATAGAGATAGTCGTTGCCTGTCCCGCCGTACAGGGTATCTGCACCTATACCGCTGTAAAGATAATCGCTGCCTTCATTACCATAGAGGATGTCGTTGCCCTCATTATCCTCTATGCAGTCATCCCCTTCATTACCGTAAAGGATGTCGTTGCCGATCAGACCATTGAGGCTATCATTGCCTTCGCCTCCAATCAGCGTGTCGTCTCCGCTATATCCGGTCAATGTATCGTTGCCTGAACCTCCGTTCAAGGTATCATTAAGATCAGTGCCGTATATCCTGTCATCTCCTCCGAGACCATATGTGTTTGTTGCATAGTCGCCAAGTCCCATTATGATGTCATTCTCCTCTGTACCGTAGATATTATTCCCCATCGTGTTTATCTGGGAGGCGGTAAGTTCTGTTCCGTCTGAGAAGACAAATCTCTCTACCTGGTTATATTCACCCTGGAACCAGTAATCGAATTTAAGTGTATCTCCTGTTGTTTTGTTTTTAAGGACAAGGTCATAATAGCCGTTTGATTTTACTTCAGCATAGTAATCGAAAGAGGAAGAAGTAAGACCGTCCCCGAATTGGACAGTATCATTGCCGTTAATACCCGGTGTTGTGCCTTCATAACTGTTTATTCTGTCATTGCCTGAAGAGTAGATATATGTATCGTCTCCTTCTCCTCCATCCAGGACATCGTTGCCTTCATAACCATAAAGGTTATCCGCTCCTCCTCCTCCATTTAGAGTATCGTTGCCTGAACCGGCATTGATATAGTCGTCTCCTGATAATCCTTCTATCCTTTCAGCATTGCTTGTTCCATATAGTGTATCATTATTATCTGTACCGGTTATGGTGGGGAGAATCATGTAATTAATATCGTCAGGAGTAAGGACAGTTCCATCAGTAAGGACAAACTGCTCTATCTTATTGCCCTGATACCAGTTTTGAATGGTAAGGCTGTCCTGTGTATTTATAATACCGATTATAAGGTCATTGTCTGATTTGGTTGCAATAAGGTCATTGCTGTGTATGTCGGCAGAAAACATGACCCGGTCAATATCTGTTGTCGCCCCTGTATCACTTATAATATCCTGACCGTATCCAAGTGCAAAGATATAGGTGTCGGAACCTTCACCGCCGATAAGGGTATCATTGCCGGATGAACCATCAAGGGTATCATTGCCTGAACCACCGGAGAGAGTGTTGGCAGCGCTGTTGCCGGTGAGTGTGTTATTGAGACTGTTGCCTGTGCCATTGATCGGGTCAGTACCTATAAGGGTAAGGTTTTCAAGGTTTGATCCTAATGTGTAGGTAATACTGGTTCTGACGGTGTCGTTGCCTTCATCGAGGTTTTCGGTGATAGTATCGCCTGGACTATCTATATAGTAGGTATCGTTACCTTTACCTCCTATCATGGTATCGTTACCGGGTCCGCCGTCGAGAATATCAGTGCTTCTGGACCCTTGAAGTACATCGTCCCCATTAGTTCCAATAATGGGGGTTTGTGCAAGAATATCCTCAACATTTAATATTGTACCATCTGAGAACTTTAACCTCGCTACTTTTGTGTGATTACCGTTGTGCAGCCAGTCATACAGTCGAAGAGTTTCACCGGTTTCTTTTATTTTCATGATGAGGCTGTCTGTGCCGACGTTCCCAAGGTTAAAGACGTCAATTGTTTCTTTATAATATTCAAACGAATCACGAGTAAGTCCTTCACCAAACAGTACCGTATAATATCCGTCATCGTTGGTAAAGGTATCCGTGTTGACTATAGAGTCGTTGCCTGAACCTTTTCCGTAAAGATACGTAATATGACCGCCAAAACCTATTATGTTGTCATTTCCCTCTTTTCCGTCGACAACATCAGCTCCGCTTCTTATAAACAGGTTTTCACTGCCTGAAGTGCCAAATGTTTTATGATCACCGGCTGTTTCAAAGATAAAATCTATTGCAGCGTCACCGTTGGTTAAACTTTGTCTGAATTCAGAATAATTCATCATACCTTCCGCGTTAAATCCTTTTATGGTACGAACAAATTCTTCCAGAAAGGCTTTGCCGGTTATTGAATTTTCTGCAATCATCTGCTGGATTGTGGTTTTTACTTCGTCTAAATTTCCTTTTATACTTTTTGACGACTCATCCCAGGTATAGGTAATTTTGTCATAGAGGTTTTTAAAATGCGACTGCGCCATAAGCTGAGCATAATATGTCTCTGAGATTATGTGGTATGCGTGATTCAAGGCTACACTTGCTGCATTATTTACCATAGTGCCTGCCTGCCCTACGAACTGCTGATCACGAAGCTTTTCCAGTGCGGCAAGCTTCCTGGCATCAATTGTGATTTCACCACTTACCGGATCAATGCCCCTGCTTGCTGGATCAATGTTTTCACTACCTGTCCATTTGAAAATGATTTGATCTAAAAGTACGGTACGGTTAGAGGGATCGGTTGCCGCAACAAATTGATCAACGAGGTCTTGCAGAGCGCCTGTCGTATCCCTTACCATTGCCTGATGCAAATCATATATTCTGCCGTAGCCCTGAAGATCGGGTAGGGCGGCTATATCATCGGACACATCGAGCCATTCATTGGCAATGGTATAAGGTCTGTCCACTTTCATCCATACATCTGAGGCTACTCGTGTAGTTCCGTCAAGTGTTGTGAAGCTTCCTACCTGTCTGTGTTCATTGCCGTTGTCGTCAACGTAAGTTGATTCTGTATAACCTGTGTTGATGGATTGTATGCCCATCTCGGCAAGAGTAAAAAACTCATCCGAAGCAGAATAGCCATCGCCGTCTATATCCTGCCATACCTTTAATTGATTCCATGCAGCGTCATTATTGTCAATTATATCGTCACCGTTGTCGTCAAATTCATGCAATGCTTCAAATCCATTGGAAGCATTTAAACCGCTATTCAGTTTTGTCAGATTACCGAAGAGTTCCTCTCCGCTTTCAATAAGGCCATCCCCATCTCTGTCCATCACAAGTAGTCCATCATCAGATGATGCCCACCCTGTTCTCATGGCAAAACCGCTATTCTCATGGTCAAAATAAGCTCCTTCCCCAGAAGAAGCTGTTTCTACCCCATCTCCGTCAAGATCGAGAATGATAGGACTACATAATTTCGGATTACCAACAGCGGAAGCGCCGTCAATAAGGTCTGTCCAGGGAACGGCAACATTGGGCAGACCATCTTCGCTATCTCCATTACCACCTGTTGGTTGAAAAGGCAAAGTTCCATAAGGATTTGACGGTATATATGGCCCAGGAACATAAGGGCCATATTCTTGATCGTATGGACTCGGCCAATAACCGTTTTGCCCGGCGTTGTTCCAAAGGGATTCAGGATCAACATATCCACCGTTAGGTTTTTTGACTTTATAATCGATATGCTGGTCATACTGATTAGGGCCAAGCGGTCCTTTTCCACCCATGGTTCCGATAAGATCGCCTGCATTAACTTCATCTCCCATTTCCAAGCCATTCACGTTAGCAAGATGAGTAATTACATGTTTATAACCCATACTGTCTTTGATGATAATCTGCCCGTATCTGATGGAGTCCACACGCTCCACTGTACCACTCACCGGCGAAAACACATCAGGATTCGTAAGATTTATTCCGTTTTGACCAACCCCTGAATAATTAAAGTCCACACCGGTATGATAGCTTCCATCACTGCGTATTGCATTGAATCCATTCCTGTTGTCACCATTTGACCAGGTCACATCCGGCGAATACGTAACGCCATCAATTTCAACTGGTTGCAACATTCTGTTTATTACAGTTTGAAAGTCCATGATTTAACCCCCTGTTTTTAATTTATTTAGCGTCTATCAGATAACACCCTGTCAACGCAGATCGATAAACCCTCTTCCATCCCGAAGGGGTATGGCTATAAATTTCTATAAATTTGCCTTGATCTGAACCATCTATATTGTCACTTTGTAAGGTTTGTACAATTATTTCTTTCTTGCCGTCTTGATCTATGTCAATAATGCCTCCCCATAGAAAACCGGGGCTTGATTCAGCAAAAGAAATTCTCTCTATTTTTCCCGAATCCCAAAATACAAAGATAAATTCAACTAGCCAAAACGCTCGTGGCCCAGATTGCCCATGGTAACGATAAACCCCTAAAAAGTCTTTTTTGCCGTTTCCATCCAGATCAAATGCCTCGACCCTATCTATTCCGCTTCTCCCTTCCCCGATAATCCGTTCCCGTCTTCCTTGCTTTTCAAGGATTTTATTAATATGCTCAATGGCGTCAGGAACAAGGTATTTCCGAATTGCCTCAGTTACTTTCGCCTTATCTTCATCTGTCACTTCATAAACCGGATTAGTCATGAAGGTGTTGAAGGATTGAGGGGTAATCATTACCCCTCTGCCGCCATAGTTTTCCAGTTTCTTCCCGACATACATACCCTTGCCTTGCAGGTCGGGCAGGAATTCTTTTGAGTAACAGGTATCAAGCGGTTTAAGATTGATCTTATTCGTAGTTCCGATCATCTCTGAACCATTAAAAACATTGAAAGCCTTTCCCTTGATATAGGTGTTTAAAAATTTAGAAACACCTATCTTATAGGCAAAAGCAACCGGATCATCCAGTTTTCCATTTCTTACAAGGAATAAAGGGCTTAATGTATTTTTATCTTTTCCTTTGAATAAAAGGTCACGAGTCTCCAAATAAGGTTGAAATAGATAAAGTCCATCAGGGAGCTTGATAGCAAAAGGAAATTTAGTGTTATTTTTGATTGAGTCATTTATATTTTGGCAATTGATTGCAGGAGGAACAATTATAAGAAATAGGACAATCAGGTTCAAACAGATCAATAGATATGTATTCTTTACAAAAAAGATATTCCGGACGGGCGTAGAGACATTGTTTCTTTCTGCACGTTGATCCTTATCTTGCCTCATTGAGTTACTGAGAGCCCTGAGCATATTACCTCCATTTACATGTTTATATTCTTTATTGCCTCAGGCACAAAAAAATCCCCCATAGCCATTACGCACCGATAGTATTGCTTTATTATGAAATGATATTTTATGTTCTTATTGATCTTAATTGCCCCCCCCTC
>Ga0074195_1000180_pt1 | contig 151009 bp, 139 predicted proteins | sample EPASupsiteHSE623_FD_64525 | JGI IMG/M metagenome (GOLD analysis project Ga0074195, IMG submission 64525) | Bioremediated contaminated groundwater from EPA Superfund site, New Mexico - Sample HSE6-23 | ecosystem: Environmental > Aquatic > Deep subsurface > Groundwater > Contaminated ...
TAATCTGCCTTGAAACACTTACGACTGCACGTGAACGTTCGATTTCTTCTTGAAGCTTTGCACCAGTTAGATCTTCATCATTCAAACGTTCTAATTGTTCAAACAAATGGTTATTAAGATCGACTGCTTTATTCTTCATAAACTTCACCTTCAGTTACTGGAACCATGGTTGATTGATGAACTAATAAATCGAATTTATGCTCTGCAGTAACCTTTAGGAACAGATGTTCATGTGTTCCAAGTTTTTCAAACAATGTAACGACATTGTCATCAATAATGACATTTGAAATCAATCTAGGAGTCTTAGATAAAAGTTTAGTGATAAGATTCCCTGGTTTGATTTCCTTTGCTTCAACAGTTTTCCAACAAAAATCATTTTGAATCCCTTGCATATTCCGCACTCTCTTTCTGTCCTAAGTAGGATCATGGAAAGGATAAAGAGTGCGGTCTCTATCCCTTCCATCATCCACCTAAGAAGTAGACAATATACAATTGATTTTCTTTGAATAACGACGTTTTTCGTATTCAATCCAATACTTAATTTTGTTCAATTCGCCTCGTGAAAATCCCCCATGTTCACTAAGGCAAAAGCCATCAGCTAATTTCTCATCGCCATCTGATACCAACAGAACACGCTTATAGAGCCTGATGTTGCCAACAGGTTTGTCGAAATGTTTTAGATCCGTTTCGATTCGCTCATAGGCTGTCATGGGTTCAACTCCTAATAAATAAAAAAATCGCCAATGCGATTATTTAATGATGAATTTTGTGATTGATTGGAACCGCACACCAACTAACCACAAGACGCTTTAATTGACGTGCAAGGGGTCATGGGTTCAATCCCCTTAGCCTCCACCATTTATATGATCAAATCAACACTTCTACCAACTCATGATGAGTATTGGGAAGTATTTTATTAATAAAACTTAGGTTGTGATTTGCATTTTCTACCAATCAAGTTTAGGTTGGGAAATCATAGCTATCAATTTAAGGTTGTGCATAAAACAAACACAGAAAATCCACGTGAATTTTCTGTGTTTTTTTGTCTCCACACGATACTAATTTTTACCATTTAATCGGTGTATCTCGATTCAAAGTATAAAATATTCTACGTCTTAGTCTTTCAAATTCTTTATAACCATTAGCACTCTTCATGATGGTTTTAATCTGTGAATTGATATTTTCAATCGTTCTCTTGCAGTGCGTACAGCGCTGAATCCGGTATCGAATAATCAATTGGGTTGCTGTTCGTGTGTTCACACTGTGGATGATTTTTTTGGTCTTATAACTGTGTATATGTAAGTCACTACCCCCACAATATGGACAAGTCATTGCTTGTCGTTTAAGTTGTATTTGACATTCGATTTTATCACCTGTGTGAATCACATCGAGTGTTTCTATTAAAGTTTCAAGATGTTCTAATGACAGTAGTTTTATGGTATCATCTATCATGAAAGCTCCCTTCGATTAATATGTGTGTTGACAACCATATTTTATCAAAGATGAGCTTTCGTTATTTTTTATATTTTCTACTACAGCAATAAACAACAGAATATCAAGTATTAATATAAATTTGTCCGAGTTTTTACAACCCCAATCATTTTTTTAAATGCCTAACATTATCATTGTTTTTTAATTTTTTACGAGTAGTAAATCTAAAAGGATGGCTATCTGACAAAAATAGATCCCATGTTGATTTGATATAAAATTTTTTAATTTATTTAATACAGATATATTTTCTAAAAAAAGTATTGTAAAAAACTACATATGACGGTAAAATAATTATAAAATATAGAGAGGGAATTCATATATGAAGAAGATTTTTATGGTTGTTTTATTAGTATTCGTATTTTTGATGAATTATACTTATGTCTTTGCAGGTTTAGATAATAGTAGAGAGATAATTGATATGCGAACTGAAAACAGAAAAGTTTATTCCATGGGAAATAATGTTCATCGATTCCAATTTTTTACAAATCCAATTCATTATTTTGACACTTTAAATAATAGATACTCTGAAATTAATCAAAAATTAGTTTATGATAAGAAAAGTGAAAAATATACTACTAGTAGCAGTAATTATCGAGTTAAGTTGCCGACAAGTGTCTCAATAGATAGTAAGGTGAATTTAAAATATTATGAATTATACGATTTAGACATCGATTTTATTAATAATCAATATATGAGAGATTCACTGGTTTCAAAGGAAGAAGATATATACGCATCATATAAATCAAATATTGGTAATCAACTCAAAATTATACCTCAAAATGATATACTGAAATTTATAACAACATTATCATCACATAGATCAAGTCGACAAATAAAGTTCAGATTGTATTCATCAAAATTGAACTTGATAGAAGATAGTGGAACATTTTATTTTGTTGATGCTGCGAATGTATCAATTTTTCAAATTAGTGATTATTATTTGAAAGATTCTAATGGGAACATTTCGATGAAGATAAATGTAAAAGTTCATGAATTAGAAAATGATGGTTATGAATTTCATTTACTTCTTGATGAAAAATTTCTTGATGACAATTTTACAACCTATCCAGTTAATATAATTGGAGCTTTAGAATATTCTTTACTTAATCAAAATGGATATATTAGAGATAAAACTTTTGTAAAAAACACCGATGAAGAATACGATTTAGATTTTTTTACAATTGCGAAACAAAAATATTATCCGTTCTAAAACATACCTGTATATTTAACAGAGTATCATTCATACAGTATTTTAGAGTTAAATTTTGGTGAGCTAATTGGTCCGAATGTAACAATATTAGATGCAAAACTATATTTGAACAGGACTCAAAGTAATGTGAATTCTAAAATACAATTTTCCCATATAACTGATTCTGATTTCGATTTAATAAATGGATATTCGTCATACAATAGGGTTTTAATATCTCAGCCAACTGTTAATTCTGAAAGTTTAGTGTTTGATATCACCAATGAAATTGAAGAACAGATTAGTGGCAATACGACCAAGTTACTTTTAGAACTATCACCTGAGCACATATTATTGGGTAATTTTAACATTAAATATATGAATTTTGCTTCAGAGAATGCTCATGGACTTAATAGTCCGTATTATACTATTGATGTAACAGGTATTAATCTTAATAGCAATTTTGGCAATGCTGCAATATACGAGTCAAATAGTAATGTAAATTTAAATTGTTTTGGATATGCTTTAAAAATGGATGATATATGGGTTAATATTATAACACAAGCAGGTATTATCGATTTTTCGAATGTTAACTCTAGTAATATGTATTTACACCAAGTTATTATACCTGCTGTACTGTATACTATAAACAGTTATCCCTTTTATAGTGCTCGGGTTTTGTACACAATAAATGAACCCATTAGTGAAAATGAATACCGAATTGCATTAAGGATTGGAAATACAATCACTAATAAAATTTTCTATACAACTCCAGGAAATTTGGGACCTTATGTAAAGAATGATGATTACCATTTTATGATACAGCATAGTGATGGGAGTTGGAGTCATAAGGTAGGAAATTTGCCAAGTATTCACCTCAATAGTGTTATGAATCCATCAGAAATCAATTGGGATTCTCCATTTATTGACTATTCTACAAGTGAGTTTTTTCCAAATCACTACAACAGTTTTACTATATATTTCGCTATAGTTAGCAGAAAGGCAATGTGATGAGTAGATTTAATAAACGTTTTATAATTATTTTGATTTTAGCTTTTTGGATGCTTTCAGGATGTCAAAATAATTCGAAACATGAAAGTATCTATGATGATTTAATTGAAGCGGGATTCAACCTTATCAATTATGAGAATATAGATCTAATTCCTAATATTGATTTTATTGATGTAAAATATCTGACTGATTCATTAAGTGAAGATTACGGTATCATTTATGAGTTGAATATCACTAATATTGAACCATTTTTTCAAAATCGTGTCGATTTTAGCTACAAATCAAACGAAATTATTTTCATCTATAAAACTGAAAACTACATTTTTGAAATGTATCATGATACCAAATCAACATTTCCTGGGTTTATGAGACATTACGATTTTGAGGCAAACTTTCAGTATGATCTATTTTTTACTGATTACATTGGTTATCACCCTTTAATACAGATGATGCTTGATAACGGGGGTTACATTATTAGAGAAGAAAACGAAGCCTATATTGTGCAGTATCATGATGCATATAATCGCTTGGATCTAAAGATTAAAAGCATTAGACAAATTTCATTTAATCAAATAACTCATACAATCGTTGAATACGATTCAAAAGAAAATGCTTATCTAACTTTCGTATATCAAGACACATTGAACTCAGGACCAAGTAATTATTTTTTATATTACGCTCAGTATCAAAACTTTGTTTTTATTATTACAGCGTTAAGCCCTTATAAGGATTTAGTGTATACAGTTTTTGATGATGTTGACTATCACAGATATAGTCATGAGGATGCACAATATCAACCATGGACAGGAAATTGACTGATTTTTTATTTCAACATTGTCGATATTGATTTGAAAATCTACAACAAAAACGAACAACTGTCTATTTTGAAATCGCGTAAGGTATTTATGATACTGAAACTGTAGAATTATGAGGACTTTAAATACTGATTATTAAGAAAATCATAATTCGAAAAAATGAAATTTTCAAGCAAACCTTTTTGAACATCGATGATTTTGTTATAAACTACCCTCAAAGGGGGCTTTATGATGAAAAAAGTATTATTATTGATTGGATTATTGATGACAATGACATTTATAGTAGGGTGTACCTCCAATACCCCAGAAGTAGAAGAACAAACATTTACACTGGCGGAACTGGCTAATTTCGATGGTCAAAGCGGTCGACAAGCTTATGTCGCAGTAGATGGTGTGGTATATGATGTTACAAATGCAGACAACTGGACGAACGGTTCTCATAATGGTCAACGTTTGGCTGGTACAGATGCATCCGCAGTCATTTTATCGAGTCCACACGGCAAATCTGTATTGGCTGGATTACCAGTGGTAGGCACGTTGGTAAACGAATAAAGAAGTTAAATTTTTTTAATGAAATATCGTTCAAATCGATTTATTTAAAAAGATTCTAATTAAATAAAAAAACAATGGTTTTTCGCACCTATAAGCAATTATACGGTGCTTTTTTTTTATGTTTTTTTGGAAAATACTTTGAAATTCAAGATATTAAAAACGCTTACAATTTAATAGGGGTTTACAAGGTGGATTGATGGTGCTAAAATAGGTGCATGCACGTATATTTTGAACATCAAAACAACTTATACGTTAACGGGGGAGATGGTAACCATTCTACCGCGGATCATGATAAACCTTCCAACATTAAACACCTATCCACGTAGAATACCAGACTGAATTGCTTCACCACAAGCGCGACCACTTATCTTGGGCAAGGCCTCAATTTAACTAAGGATCGTGATTGTGTAAACACACACTTTATAGAAAGAGAACAGAGAATTATGACCATAAAAGAACTGCAAGCCATCATCAAAGACATCGAGAATTCGCCTTTGATGACTTTAGAGCTTGAAATGGAAGATTTCAAACTCAAATTATCGAAAAACAAATTCGAACCTACCCAAGTATTACAACCAGTTAATACCCCTGTGGCTGCCCCAGTTGCACCACAACCTTCAGCCCCAGTGTCTGAAGTTAAGCAATCCCTAAATACACCTAAAAACACCATTAAATCCCCATTAGTCGGGACATTTTACGCATCCGCAACCATCAATGGCAATCCATATGTAGAAGTTGGACAACCTGTGAAAAAGGGCCAAGTCGTCTGCATCATTGAAGCGATGAAAATCATGAACGAAATTACCTCACCTTTCGATGGGGTCGTTAAAGAGATTTTCGTCAGAAACGGTGAGGTCGTGGGCTTTGACCACGAACTGATGGTTGTGTCGGAAAATGAAAAATAAAATATTAATCGCGAACCGTGGCGAGATTGCTGTTAGAATCATACGAGCAGCCAAAGAACTCGGCATTGAAACGGTCGCCGTCTATTCCCTAGCGGATAAAGAGGCACTGCATGTGAAACTCGCGGATGAAGCCGTATGTATCGGTAAAGAAAAATCCAAAGAGTCTTATTTGAACATGAATGCAGTGTTATCAGCAGCTGTGGCTACTGGGTGTAATGCCATTCACCCAGGGTACGGTTTTTTATCCGAAAATGCGAAATTTGTCGAAATGGTGGAATCCATTCAAATCAAATTCATCGGACCCAACTCACAAACCATCCAGTTGATTGGTGATAAAGCCAGCGCGAGAACGATTGCGAAAGCCAATGGGGTGCCTGTGGTTGAAGGGTCTGATGGGATTTTAGAAGATGTCCATGAAGCCATCAAGATTGCGAAAAAAATAGGTTATCCAGTGATGATTAAAGCCACCTCAGGTGGGGGTGGTAAAGGGATCAGTATTGCACGCTCTGACGAAGAACTCATGAGTGCCTTTGAGCGTACCCAATTGGAAGCTTTATCTTCCTTTGGTGACAAATCACTTTATATTGAAAAATTCATTGAATCACCAAAACACATTGAAATTCAAATCATGGGGGACGCGTTTGGTAACGTCGTTCACCTCTTTGAACGCGACTGTTCAACCCAAAGAAGAAACCAAAAGATGATTGAAGAAGCACCTTCACCAGTCCTCAATGAGATCTTAAGAAAAAAGATTGGGCAATCGGCGGTTAAACTCGCCAAAGCCATCAATTATGAAAATGCCGGAACGATGGAGTTTTTAGTCGACCCTAAAGGCAATTATTATTTCATTGAAATGAATACAAGAATTCAAGTCGAACACCCTGTGACAGAACTCATCACAGGCATCGATTTAGTGAAAGAACAAATCAAAGTGGCTTATGGCAAGCCATTATCCTTCAAACAAAAAGACTTGGTCATTTTAGGCCATGCGATTGAATGTCGAATCAATGCCGAAGACCCAAGTAAAGGCTTCATTCCTACCCCAGGTAAAATCTTGAATGTATTATTCCCTGGTGGTAATGGCGTCCGCATGGATACCCATATTTACCCAGGGTATGTCGTCCCGCCATTTTACGATTCGATGTTGGCGAAACTGATTGTATTCGCACCCAATCGTAAAGAAGCGATTAAAAAAATGCGTGTTGCATTAGAACAATTTGTCATCGAAGGCATTTCAACCAACATTGAATACCAATACTTGATCATGCATGATTTAGAATTCATCAAAGGTCAATACGATACTGGTTTTATCGCAAAATTCAACGCGAGATATGAGGCGAAGCGCAATGAGTGATTTCATCAGCGAACGCAAGAAGCGGATTCAGGAATTCAAAGACCGCTTTTTTGGTAAAGATAAAAGCAAACCCATCGACATTCCCGATGGGCTCTTCGTTAAATGTGACGAGTGTGGGACAGCACTCTATGAAAAAGAGTTAGAACAAAAGTTATCGGTTTGTCCAAATTGTGGCCACCATTTTCGTATTGGTGCCCGTAAACGTATAACCATCACCGTCGATGCGGGGTCTTTTTGTGAAGTCGATCAAGACCTCATTTCAGTGAACCCTTTATCGATGCCAGACTATGAAGTCAAAATCGCTTCAGCGAAAAAGCTCACGAATCAAAACGAAGCTTTTGTTGGCGGTTCTGCCACGATTTTTGGATACCCATGTTATATTGGTGTCTTAGACAGCTATTTCATGATGGGATCCATGGGCAGTGTGGTCGGTGAAAAAGTGACCCGATTGATTGAACGTGCGACCAAAGACAAACGCCCACTCGTGTTATTTTCAGCCTCAGGCGGTGCCCGTATGCAAGAAGGGATTTTATCCTTGATGCAGATGGCGAAGACCTCAGGCGCTTTGTATTATTTAAATCAAGCCGGTGTGTTATTCATCAGCATCCTAACCAACCCAACCACCGGTGGGGTTGCAGCGAGCTTTGCCTCCTTGGGGGATATCAACATCGCTGAAAAAACAGCCACCATCGGGTTTGCAGGGGCACGTGTCATCAAACAAACCATCAAACAAGATTTACCACCACATTTCCAAACGGCAGAGTTTCAACTCGAAAAAGGACAAGTCGATTTGGTGTTATCCAGACACGACATCCGTCCAACACTCGCTAAACTCTTGTTATTCCATGGAGGTCAACATGTCTAATACCGCGTGGCAACATGTTCAACTGGCCAGACACCCAAAAAGACCGACCAGCCGTGTCTTGATCAACACGTTATTCGACGATTTTATCGAATTACACGGGGATAGACAATTTAGAGATGACGTGTCCATCATTGGTGGGATCGCCACTTTAAATGGAATTCCAGTCACCATCATCGCTGAAGAAAAAGGCGATTCAACCAACGATAAGATTTTGCACAACTTTGGTATGCCACACCCTGAAGGCTACCGTAAAGCCTTGAGATTGATGAAACAAGCAGAAAAATTCAAACGCCCAATCATCACGATCATCGATACCCCAGGGGCGTACCCTGGTTTAGGGGCAGAAGAACGTGGGCAAGCCCAAGCCATCGCTTTAAACTTACAAGAAATGATGGGCTTGAAGGTACCTATTTTGGTTATTGTACTGTCTGAAGGGGGTTCCGGTGGTGCTTTAGCCATTGGCGTGGGTGACCATGTCATGATGTTTGAACACAGCATCTATTCGATTTTATCCCCTGAAGGCTTCGCCTCGATTTTATTCAAAGACGCCAAACAGGCGGAACACGCCGCCTCATTGATGAAACTCACAGCGAAAGATTTACTTGATTTCAATGTGATCGATGAAATCATCCCTGAAGGCTTAGGCTTACATGAGTCTAAGGAAGGTTTATTCCATTTAAAGAGTGCCCTTTCCTTTAAAATGGCTCAAATCATCCAAGAGAAAACCAGTGTTATTTTACAAAAGAGATATCAAAAATACCGTCAAATGGGCGTATTTTTAGAAGGAGTAACCATTGAACACACACAACATTAAGGTGGTGGCTTCTGGGAAATATGCCCCAGAAAAAATCATTACGAATATAGATTTAGAAGCGATTGTGGAAACCTCGGACGAATGGATTCGTACGAGAACCGGGATCCATGAAAGAAGAAAAGCAGAAACTGAAACGTCTACAGATATGGCGTATTACGCTGCATTAAACGCGATTGAAACGTATGGTTATGACAAATCCAAAATCGATTTGGTGATTGTCGCAACCATCACGTCAGAACGTCAAACCCCCTCAGTAGCGAATTTAGTGATGGGTCGTTTGGGCCTAAGAGAAGGCATCATGAGCTTTGATGTGAATGCAGCATGCACCGGCTTTGTTTATGCCTTAGAAATTGCTTCCTCACTCATCTCAACCAACCAATACAAGAGTGCCTTGGTGGTCGGGTCTGAACGTTTATCTTCGGTTTTAGATTATACCGATCGAAACACATGTATTTTATTTGGGGATGGCGCAGGCGCGGTCATCATTGAACAAAATATAAATGCCAAAGCCTCTTACTACAATGCTTCAAAAGCCGATATGACCGACATTTTAACGGTGGATAAAACCATTCGCATGGATGGTAAAAAAGTATATGTCTTCGCCACCGATGTTGTTGAAAAAAGCATCCGACACATCCTAGAAGTCAATCACTTAACGATCGATGATGTCGATGCGATCTTGCCGCACCAAGCGAATGAAAGAATCATTCAATCGGTTGCGAAATCGATGGATATCCCGATGTCTAAGTTTGAACTCAATATCGCAACCTATGGCAACACTTCTGCAGCGAGCATCCCCATCCTCATTGCAGAATATATGACAAAACATCAAAATAAACGGGTCCTCTTGGTAGGGTTCGGCGGTGGATTCACTTGGGGTTCCGCCATCATCGAGGTCTAATATGAAAAACATCACAGAAATTTTAGGAACGAAGTACCCCATCATTCAAGGTGGGATGGCGAACATCGCGAACGCCGTGTTGGCCAGTGCCGTATCGAATGCGGGTGGTCTCGGTTTAATCGGGGCTGGTGGTTATGACGCTGAATGGGTCAGAACCGAAATCCGTAAATGTAAAGCCCTAACGAATCAACCCTTTGGGGTTAACATCATGTTGATGAGCCCACATGCGAAAGACATCGCACAAGTGGTCATCGATGAAGGTGTAAAAATTGTCACTACAGGCGCAGGTTCCCCAGGGATTTACATTCCTGCATGGAAAGCCGCAGGCATCAAAGTCATTCCTGTGGTACCCTCAGTCGCCTTAGCTGTGCGCATGGCACGGGCTGGGGTAGACGCCGTGATTGCTGAAGGGACTGAATCGGGAGGTCATATTGGTGAACTGACCACCATGGCACTCATCCCGCAAGTCGCTGATGCGGTTTCAATCCCAGTGATTGCTGCCGGTGGGATTGCCGATCAACGGGGTGTCCTCGCCGCTTTCGCTTTAGGTGCGAAAGGGGTTCAAGTCGGTACAGTCTTACTCGCAACCAAAGAATGCCCAATTCATGATAACTATAAACAAATTGTAGTGGATGCGAAAGATACCGATACCGTGGTTACAGGTAGAGGGACTGGCGCACCTGTACGCGTTTTAAAAAATAAAATGGCCGTTGAATACTTAAGAATCGCTGAACAAGGGGTGCCACTCGCTGAACTTGAGAAATTGACCTTAGGTTCTTTGAGAAGAGCTGTGTTTGATGGCGATATCGACCGTGGTTCATTCATGGCGGGTCAAATCTCTGGTTTAATTAAAGAAATCAAACCAGTTCAACAAGTCTTGTCTGAATTGTTCGATGGTGTCGACCAATACAGACAACAATTGAGTGTGCTATGATGGGTAAACTCGCGTTATTATTTCCAGGTCAAGGGGCACAATACGTTGGGATGGGTTTGGATTTTCCAAATCACCAAGCGCTATTGGCATTGGCTCAGGAGGGTACAGGCTTAAATATTTTACATGCCATCACAACCGGTGAAGGTTTGAATGAAACGTTATATACCCAATTATCGGTATTTCTAACTTCCGTGCTCGCTTTGGAAGTGGTCGAATCCTTAAAACCCAAATATGAAGCATTAACCGGGTTCAGTCTAGGGGAGTATTCAGGGTTATTCGCTTCTGGTGTATTATCGCTTGAAGACGCGATTAGACTGATCCATCAACGCTCTACTTTTATGCAAGCTGAGACACTCAAATCACAAGGTTTTATGGCCGCGGTTTTGGGGCTAAGTGCGAGTGAAGTCGATGCGGGTTTAGCCAAAGTCACTTCCGGTCAAGTCGTTTGTGCGAACTACAATAGTCCGATTCAAACGGTCATCAGCGGCGAAGAAGTTGCATTTGTTGAGGCTGAACAAATCCTTAAAGGGTTGGGTGCGAAACGCGTGATTAAACTATCTGTATCTGGGGCATTCCATTCCCCACTCATGAAAGAAGCCGGATTGAAGCTGTCTGAATACTTAAAGACAATCACCCTTCAATCGCCAAAAGTACCTGTATACTTAAATACCACGGCACAACCTTTAACCATCGAAACCTTAAAGGCTGAAATGACTTTACAGGTCTATAGTTCGGTGCGTTTTCAACCCACCATTGAACATATGGTGAAAGCAGGGTTTACCCACTTTTTAGAGATTGGTCCTGGTCAAGTCTTAGGACCATTGGTTAAAAAGATTGACCCAACACTGGAAACCTTCAGTTTTGGTAAATATAGTGAATTAGAAAACTTGAAAGGATGGTTAACAACCCATGGATTTATCCAATAAAGTAGCAATCATCACAGGCGGTGCCGCTGGGATCGGCCGCGCCATCACCAAGACTTTGGCATCGTATGGTGCGAAAGTGGTCATCAACTACAACCGCTCTGCAGAAGCAGCGGAATCATTACAAAAAGAAATTGAATCGAGTGGTGGTGAAGCCCTCATTGTCCAAGCCGATATTTCCAAATTCGCGGACGCTGAGAAATTGGTATTGGCAACCATTGAACGCTTTGGTACCATCCATATTTTGGTTAACAACGCCGGCATCACCGATGACGCGCTCATCTTACGGATGAATGAAACCCAATTTGACCGTGTCATCGATACCAACCTTAAAGGCGTATGGAACGTGACCAAACACGCCGCGAAAACCTTATTAAAATCGGGGTATGGTCGTGTAATCAATATCTCATCGGTTTCCGGTGTGTTAGGCAACGCTGGACAAACCAATTACAGTGCCGCCAAAGCTGGTGTCATTGGTTTGACCAAAGCCTTAGCGAGAGAATTTGCTTCCCGAGAAGTGACTGTAAACGCAGTGGCCCCAGGGTTCATTGAAACCGATATGACCAGAAAACTATCGGATGATATTCGCAACCAGTGGCAAGCCCAAATCCCACTTAAACGCTTTGGTCAAGATACTGAAGTTGCTGAAGTGGTGGCCTTTCTCGCAAGCCCGCGTGGGGCGTACATTACAGGCCACACATTGGAAGTTGATGGCGGGTTGGTGATGTAAATGAAAAGAAGAGTTGTCGTTACAGGCTTAGGCTTAGTCAGCCCCCTTGGCAATACCGTAGAATCTTCATTCCAAGCGATGATCGAAGGCAAAAACGGGATTGATTTCATCACACTAGAAGATGTCACCAACTGGAAAGTGAAACTCGCTGGTGAAGTTAAAAATTTAAACTTTGAAGATTTCATCGACAGAAAAGAAGTCAAACGTTCAGACCGTTCGGTCTTACTGGCTTTGATCGCTGCCGATGAAGCTTATAAACAAGCCAAACTCGAAGGTGCAGAGATTGATCGTACCCGATTTGGACTATTCGTAGGTAGTGGGATTGGGGGGTTAAATACCATCCAAGAAGAGGTTTCTACTTATGCAACACGCGGTCAAGACCGCATGTCACCGTTTTTTATCCCAAATTCCATCATCAACTTGATTGGTGCGAAGATTGGTATTAAATATCAAATTTATGGACCGAACTTACCGCAGGTTACGGCGTGTTCAGCAGCCACCAACTCGATGGGTGAAGCGTTCAGATACATCCGTGATGGGTATTTAGACATCGCTATGACTGGCGGCGCAGAAGCGCCTGTGAACGGGATCGGTGTGGGTGGATTCGCTGCGATGAAAGCCCTCAATACATCAAATAATCGGGATAGAGCATCCATTCCATTCGATGCTGACCGTAGCGGGTTTGTCATCGCTGAAGGTGCTGGCATCCTCATTTTGGAATCCTACGACCACGCAGTCAAACGAGGTGCACCGATTTTGGCAGAAATGGTTGGGTACGGGTCTTCGACCGATGCTTTCCATATGACCTCACCAGATGAAGAAGCCAAAGGCATCACCTTATGCTTAAAACAAGCTTTACAAGACGCAGGGATTGAACCCAAGGATGTGGGTTATATCAATGCCCACGGAACCTCGACTGTGTTGAATGACAAATTCGAGACCATGGGGATTAAAAAAGCCTTTGGACCCGCTGCCTATGACGTCAACATTTCATCGACCAAATCGATGACTGGACATGCTTTGGGTGCGGCTGGGGCGATTGAAACGATCGCTGTCATCAAAGCACTTCAAACGGGTATCATCCCTCCAACCATCAATTATCAAAATCCTGACCCGGATTGTGACCTCAATTACACGATAAATGTCGCGGTCAAACGCGATATTCAGTATGGGATGAATATCAATATTGGTTTTGGCGGACAAAACGCTGCCATCATCTTTAAAAAGGTGTAAGTATGCTCAATCTAGAACAAATAAAAAACATCTTACCCCACCGTGACCCTTTTTTGATGATCGATGAAATCACTTTTCTAGAACCCCTCAAAAAAGCGATTGGGGTGAAGCATGTGAAAGTAACCGAGGATTACTTCCGTGGTCATTTTCCTTCTAAACCCGTGATGCCAGGGGTACTCATCATTGAATCCCTCGCTCAAGTCGGTGCGGTCGCTTTGTTATCCTCTGAAACTTATCAAGGGAAACTCGCGTTTTTCACAGGGATTGAATCGGCTAAATTTAGAAAAAGTGTCTTGCCGGGCGACGAACTCGTCTTAGAATGTGAAATCACCAAAGTCAGAGGACCCTTTGGTTTTGGGTCAGGCAAAGCGTATGTGAATGGCGAACTGGTATGTGAAGCCAACATCTCATTCGCTGTCGGCAGCTGATGAGCTATACCATTTTAGAATACAAGACACTCGATTCTACCAATACATTTTTAAAGACGTATCACAGTGCATTATCCCATTTGACATTCGTTAGAACGAGACACCAAACCGCTGGTCGAGGCCAATTCGACCGGATTTGGACATCGAATGACAATGAAAATATTTTGTGTTCAGTCTTATTAAAAGACGTCCCATTGGATAAAGCAGAACACCACAAGCGTTGGATTGAACAAGGGTTATTAACATTTTTAAAAAAGATGCAACTGATGACCACCTTCAAAGCACCCAACGATATCTATGTTGGTACTCAAAAAATATGTGGGATTCTCACTGAATCGCAAAGTGATGCAAACCAATTCACCTATGTGGTGATTGGGTTTGGACTCAATGTCAATCAAACCGAATTTGGTGGGTTAAACGCGACGTCTTTGGCACTTCAATTTAAACAAAACTTCAATGTGGATACACTGTTTGAATCGTTAATTCAACATTTATTATCCACCTATGGTGACTAATATGACGAAACTCAACCATTGGATTAAAATAGCCGCGATGACGGCTGTTTTATGCATATCTGTATATCTTGTTCCACCCATCGTGGTCTTTGGGGGTGTTCCATTGACCATCCAAACGTTCGTCATTTTCTTGATCGCCTATTTATTCAATAAAACAGACGCGTTTTTGACTTTAATTTTATATCTTTTCATTGGGGTACTAGGGTTACCTGTATTTTCAGGTGGTACGGGTGGTTTATCAGCCATCTTAGGCCCGACCGGTGGATTCTTAGTGATGTTTCCCATCATCGCGTATTTGATTTCTAGTTTTAAATCCAAGGACAAACACAGGGTTTATGACATCCTCATGACCTTTGGATTTGGTATTCTTTTGTTGTATGGTTTTTCAGCCTTATGGCTCGCTTATGTTTTAAACGTATCGTATTTAAACGCAATCGTAATATTACTTCCATTTGTGCCATTAGACATCTTTAAGATTGTCATCGCACATACTGTGTACACAAAAATGCCATCCGTATACGAACTATCTACACATTAGGGCAACCCCCAATAAAGGAATTGTAATGACATTATCTTTACCGAAAATCATCCAAGGTGGGATGGGCGTGGGTGTGAGTTCTGCACAACTCGCCAACACCGTATCTAGAGCAGGGCAACTCGGGGTGGTCTCAGGGACCGCACTCGGTTTAACTTTCGCAAGAAGACTCATGCAAAAAGGCAATGAAGTCTATCTTGAAGCGATGAATCACTTTCCATTTAAAAAAGTGATTGAACGCATTCAACAAAAGTTTCATCTAAAAGCAGACAATGACCCATTCAAAATGGTTGAAATGCCAACGATTCATCCCTCAGAAGATTTGAATGAATTGATTGTCGTGGCGAACTTCGTCGAGGTCCATTTGGCGAAAAAAGGCCACCAAGGGGTGGTAGGAATCAACTTTTTAGAGAAAATCCAGTTTCCAACCCTCGCGTCCATTTATGGGGCGATTTTGGCCGGTGTCGATTATATCCTGATGGGCGCTGGGATTCCCCACCGCATTCCAGATGTCATCAAAAAGTTATCGAAACACGAGGATGCGAACTTACCGATTAAAGTAGCGAATGAACACGCCAATGACATCGAGTTATCGACATTCTCACCCAAAGCATTTGCGAAAGAAGAAGCGCTGCCTGAACTGAAAAAACCTCAATTCTTAGCCATCATTGGGTCACATACGTTAGCGAATTATTTGATGAAAAGTGAGTTTGGTTCACCTGACGGTTTTGTCGTTGAATTGCCCATCGCTGGTGGGCATAACGCCCCACCCCGTGGCAATTACCCGCTCACCGAATCGGGCGAACCGATTTATGGGGATAGAGACCAAGTGGATTTTGAAGCTTTAAAAGTACACAATAAACCGTTTTGGTTGGCTGGTGGGTTTGGTAATCCAGAAAGCCTTCAACGGGCTTTGGCTTTAGGCGCGGTAGGTATTCAAGTCGGGACAGCGTTCGCGTTTTCCAATGAATCGGGGTTTGAAGCGGAATTGAAACAACGTGTCTTAAAACAAGTGGTTTCTAAAAATATTCGGGTCAAAACCGACATCAAAGCCTCACCCACTGGATTCCCGTTTAAAGTTGCAGGTGTGTCTGATACCCTGTCTGAAGATGCCGCATACGCCGCACGCAAGCGTGTTTGTGATTTGGGTTATTTAAGAGAAGCTTACCGTAAAGACAATGGGTCGATTGGTTACAGATGTCCTTCTGAACCCATCGATGATTATGTCCGTAAAGGTGGTAAAATCGAAGATACCGTGGGTCGTAAGTGCTTGTGTAATGGGTTGGTTGCAGGCATCGGTTTAGGTCAAAAGCGTAAAGATGGCCGCGATGAATTACCTTTGGTGACCTCCGGGGACGATTTGGTGAACTTAACACCACTCATCCATAAGAAAACGTTTAGTTACTCAGCGACCGATGTTTTGAAATATATCTTACAGTCCTAAAAAAATGGGTCAATACCGTTCGGTGTTGGCTTTTTTTTCTTCTTTCTTAACTCGAGTGTTTACATTATATCTTTGGGCAGTTATAATGATTTTGGGTGTATGAAATCGGTTTCCTTATAAAGAAACCCCTAGGAGAACTACATGAAAAAAATAATGTATGCGATTCAATGCTTATTATTGGTGGTGTTTTTGGTCAGTTGTACGAACCAAGGCCCTAAAACCATCGATGGACCAGAAGACTTAGATACCATTGAAGAAAAGGTTGCTTGGTGGGTAGAAAATTTGTCTTTAGATGAAAAAGCTGGACAAATGATTCAAGCGGAACGCATCAGCAACAACAATGGCATTTCGGTAGACGATGCGAGAAGACTCAACATCGGTTCGATTTTAAATGGCGGCGGGAATACCCCAACCACCAACAACGTACCGAGTTGGTATTTAATGTATCAATCGTATTATCAAGCATCGATTCAAAGTTCTTCAGGGATTCCAGTCATTTACGGCATCGATGCTGTCCATGGCCATGGTAACCTTTTGAACGCAACCATTTTCCCGCACAATATCGGACTCGCTGCTGCGAATAACCCAGATTTGATGAGACAAATCGGAGAAGTCACGGCGTATGAAATCGCACAAACGGGCTTAACTTATAACTTTACACCTTCGATTGGTATTCTTAAAGATAAACGCTGGGGCAGAACCTATGAAACCTTTGGTGAAAACCCTGCGATTCCAATGAACTTGATTCAACCGTACATCGCAGGGTTACAAACCTACGATATCGCTGCATCTGCGAAGCATTTTGTCGGCGATGGCTATACCACTTATGGTACAGGTTTGGGTGGCAAACTCGACCGTGGGAACGCCACCATATCCGTGGATGATTTAAATAACATCCACTTACCGCTTTATCATGAAGCGATTGAAGCTGGGGTCAAAACCATCATGGTTTCCTATAGCAGCCTCAATGGTCTTCAAATGCATGAAAACAAATACATGATTACCGACATCCTTAAAGGTGAAATGGGGTTCAAAGGGTTTGTCATCTCTGACTATAATGGGATTGATAACATCGCTGCTTTATCTTTTGAACGAAAAGTAGCGGGTGCCATCAACGCTGGGATTGATATGTTGATGCAGCCACATAATTTTGAAGACACCATCGCCGCGATTAAAATCGGGGTTCAAACCGGTGACATTGAGATGTCTAGAATCGACGATGCAATCTCTAGAATATTGACTGTGAAATATGAAATGGGCTTGTTTGAACCCAAAGAACGATTGAATCCAGACTTACGTAACGCCAACAGTTTAAGTGTAGCGAGACAAGCGGTGCGAGAATCGTTGGTATTGCTTAAAAATGAAGATAACGTTTTACCATTATCCAAATCATCCAATTTATTGGTGGTTGGACAAGGGTCAAATAACCTAGGGATTCAATCTGGTGGTTGGACCGTGACTTGGCAAGGCAGTGACAATTTAAACATCGCTGGCACATCCATCTTAAAAGCATTCAGAGAAGCGACTTCGGGTCAAATTTATACAAACATGGCCGATGTCAATAAAGTGGATGCCATTATATTGGTATTATCTGAAAAGCCACACGCAGAAATGATGGGCGATTCTGTGGGGTTATCCTTGATTGATGATACGGGTTATGCTCAAAACTTAAACTGGATCAACCAAGTGAGAAATGCAGGCAAACCGGTCATTACCATCATGCTTTCATCAAAACCATTATTAGTGACGGATTACATCGATGACTTCGATGCCTTTGTCATGGCATTCCTGCCAGGGACAGAAGGGGCAGGCATCACCGATGTCCTTTATGGCGATTATGACTTTGTTGGTAAACTGCCTTATACCTATCCAATGTATGCATCTCAAGCTGCACATACGATGCTCGATCCCGATTATGACCCAGAGGATTACTTGTTCCCATATGGGTATGGATTGAACTATCCAAACTAACTAAAATATAATGATTATAAAGAGTCCGAAAAATCGGACTTTTTTGTTGTTTTCATGCCTGTTTTTGGCTTGATTACGATGTAACCGTTATCATTAATATTAAATGTAAAACTTCTAATTTAGTGTCTATTATTTATAATAACTTATGATAAAATGAGGGTGTAATCAACGATACATTACAGGAGAAAAATGAATATGAAAGACCATCTTTGTCAGGAAAAGCTCAATCTTTTTTATGCTAGAATGGCGGAAAACAAGCAAAAGCCAGGACCGCTCATGCCAACACTACATGACGCGCAATCGATTTTTGGTTACATTCCTTTAACCATTCAAAAGATCATTTCGGAAGAACTTGGCGAAAGCATCGCTAAGATCAATGGTGTTGTCACATTTTATGGCAACTTTTCTGTTACACCCAAAGGCGAACATACCGTTTCTGTATGCTTAGGTACCGCTTGTTATGTCAGGGGTTCTAAGAACATCATGGAAACCTTAGAAAACGAACTTAAAATCAAAGAAAAAGAAACGACCCCGGATGGACAAGTGACCCTTGTTGCGACACGTTGTATTGGCGCGTGTGGTTTAGCACCGGTTTTTTCTGTTGACGGTGCAATCCACGGCAACGCCAACGTGTCTAAAGTCAAAGACATCATCAAAGAACTCAAGGAAACCCACCATGAAGCTTAATGAACTCATGGCTTTGATGGATGCGAAAAGTTATACACCTACTTTGATGAAAGATAAAGACATCCATTTTGCTTTTTGTTCCGATTTGATGAGCGATGCTTTGGTCATCATGAATTCGGTGAAAGACCCAAAAATCTTAGAACACACCATCCTCATCACGGGTTTAGCGACCCAACAATCGATTCGAACGGCAGAAATGCTCGATGTCGATGTGGTTTTATTGGTCAGAGGTAAAATCCCTTCTGAAAAAGTCATTTTACTGGCACACGAAGCGCAGGTCATGTTGTTATCGACAGAAACCACCATGTTTAACGCGAGTGGCATTTTGTTTGAAAAAGGCATCCGCGGTGTCAAATACAATATCCAATGGTAAAAGAACACCAAATCATCGCTGGCAACTTTGACTTGGCTGGTAGAGCGTCATCTGACCTCAAGCGCTTGTTAAAGCATAGTGCCGCATACCCTCGATTATTCATCAACCGTGTCTGTTCTGCTTCCTATGAAGCCGAAATCAATGTGGTCATCCATTCGGTGGGTGGCTATATGACTTATGAAGTCGAATCCGATACGATTGAACTCAACTTTTATGACGATGGCCCTGGGATTCCAGACATCGAACTCGCGATGAAAAAAGGGTATTCCACAGCGACACAAATCGCACACTTGAATGGCTTTGGTGCTGGGATGGGTTTGAATAACATGAAAGAACTCTCCGACAGACTGACGATTCATTCGAGTCCACGTGGTACCCATTTACAAATGAACTTTAAAGTTGGTGAACGCGATGTCTAAATTATCCGCACTACTTGAAAATACACACTATGAAGTTTTAAACCCAAGTCAGGATGACCTTTATTTTGAAGGGGTCTACGCGACAGACCTGTTATCGACAGCCATCAAGCACATGAAACCTGATATGGCATTGATCACGATGATTTCAACCAACTCGACATTGAATCTGGCGATGATGGTGGATTTCAATCTAATCATTTTAACCAAAGACGCCGAAGTATCCGACACATTCTTACATAAAGCAACCTTAGAAGAAATCACCATCGTAAAAACCGATTATTTAACCCATGAAGTCATCATCGACATGGTTAAGCGGGGGTTCTTATGACCTATGCGTATGATTTACACATCCACAGCGTCTTATCGCCCTGTGGTGATGTCTTGATGACGCCTAACAATATCTTCAACATGGCGACTTTAAAAGGTTTAGACATCATTTCCATTACCGACCATAATTCGCTCAAACAGTTATCCACCTGTTATGAACTATCTCAAAGTTATGATTTGTTATTTATCCCAGGGGTAGAAATCACCGTGGCTGAAGACTTCGATGTCTTGTGTTACTTCAAGTCCATCAAAGATGCACTGGCTTTTGACCTTGAATTAGAACAAGCCTTACCCAAAGTCATGAATCAACCAGAGATCTATGGTGAACAATACATCTGTGATATCCACGATGATTTCATCGCAGAAGTACCGTATCTTTTAATCCAACCCATCCAGTGGACATTAAAGGAACTTTTGACTAAGTTGACACCATACCCACATATTTTGATTTATGCTCACCTCGATAAAAAACATCGAAGTGGTCAAGATTATGTCGAACGATACCCACTCGATGGTAAGGAATTCATTGATCCGAGTTTAAAACAAGCTAAAACCCATGTTAAAAATAGCGATGCTCACCAAATCATCGATATATTAGAAAAAACACTAGACAATCAAATCGAACTCGATGAATTGACCATAGACGCTTTTTTTAGGTATTTCAGGCATGACTAAATTCACCGATTATTTATACGATTTGATTCAAAACTCAATTGAAGCGAACGCCTCTCATATTGAGTTATCCATGGTACATCAAGGGTTATTTAGAGTCACCATCCGCGATAATGGCAAAGGGATGGATGAATCAACCTTGATGAAAGTCAAAACATTCAGTTATTCTTCAAGAAAAACAAGAACAGTGGGGTTAGGCCTTTCCCTCATCCACGATTTAACGATTCAAACCAATGGTTACTTTGAAATCACATCCAAGCTGGGTGTAGGTACGACCTTATCTTTAGGGTTTGACGACCAACACATCGACTTCCCAGAGATGGGGGATATCCCCGGATTGATTGCTGATTTATACATGCATCAAGGGGTTTCAAACTTGGTATTCACCTATGATGGATTTCAATTAGACTTTCAGTCATTGGGGCTCAATCACCCCAATAAAACATACAAACAAAGAAACCAATTATACACATACGTCCAAGACAAATTAATAGAGGTGGCAAATGAAAACACTAGATGAACTCAAGCAGTTACGTGACGAATCCTTAAAAAAGATGACCATGCGTTATCAAAAGGATGGCTTTAGAATTCAAGTTGGGATGGGTACCTGTGGCATAGCCAGTGGTGCGAGACCGATTTTGAATGCATTTTTGGAACAAATCGAACTCAGTGAATTGAAAAATGTGACGGTGACTCAAGTCGGATGTATGGGTGAATGTGCCCATGAACCGATGGCAGAAATCATCGATGAGGCGGGACAGTCTTATATTTACTGTGCCCTCACGATTCCGATGGTCAGACAAATTGTCGAAAGACACATTGTGAACCACCAACCGATCACGAAGTATTTACTCTCCGAAAGAAAGGACAAATAAACGATGTTAGAACGTGTTCAAGTCCTCATCTGTGGGGGAACCGGGTGCATGTCTTCGCACTCGAGAGAAATTAAAAAAGCATTTGAAGACGAACTCACTTTATTGGGCATCAAATCCGAAGTCGGTTTGGTTTTAACCGGTTGTTTTGGGTTGTGTGAAAAAGGCCCTGTATTGGTGGTATACCCGGACGAAACCTTTTATTCACACGTCACTGTGGGTGATGTGAGAACCATTTGTGAAGAACATCTATTAAAAGGTCGTCCAGTTCAAAAACTCATGGTCAATGACCCGATTGCGAAAACCAAGATCAAACAAATGAGTCAATTGAAATTTTATTCAAAACAAAAACGTATTGCACTAAGAAACTGCGGACAAATCAATCCGTTGGACATCAATGAATACATCGCACGCGATGGTTACATGGCATTGGGTAAGATTTTATCGGAAATGAGCCCAGAAGCTGTCATCGATGAAGTCATCCAATCCGGCCTTAAAGGACGTGGCGGTGGGGGCTTCCCAACCGGCATGAAATGGCAGTTTGCGAGAAGTTCTCAAAGCAAGATTAAATACGTCATCTGTAACGCCGATGAGGGCGACCCAGGTGCGTTTATGGATAGAGCGATTTTAGAGGGTGACCCACACTCGGTATTAGAAGCGATGGCCATTTGTGGCTACGCGATTGGGTCCAACCAAGGGTATATTTACGTTAGAGCCGAATACCCTGTCGCGGTTGAACGTTTATATCACGCCATCGATCAAGCAAGATCCTATGGTTTACTCGGCAAGCATATTTTTGGAACCGATTTTGAGTTTGACATCGATTTAAGACTCGGCGCGGGGGCCTTTGTGTGTGGTGAAGAAACCGCACTCATCAAGTCGATTGAAGGCTACCGCGGCATGCCTACGTCTAAACCCCCATTCCCAGCTGTAAAAGGCTTATGGGGACAACCAACCAACGTCAATAACGTCGAAACTTTCGCCAATGTCCCAGTGATTTTCTTACGTGGGGCTGATTACTTCAAATCGATAGGTACAGCCAAATCCTCAGGAACGAAAGTATTCGCTTTAGGTGGCAAAATCAATAATACCGGTTTGGTTGAAGTACCGATGGGCACCACCTTAAGAGAAGTCGTTTTTGACATTGGTGGTGGGATTCCTCAAAAACGTAAATTCAAAGCAATTCAAACCGGGGGACCTTCCGGTGGTTGTATTACAGAAAAAGATTTGGATACCCCGATTGATTTTGATAACTTAACCGCCCTTGGTTCGATGATGGGTTCCGGTGGGATGATCATCATGGATGAAGACAACTGTATGGTCGACGTCGCGAGATTCTATCTGGACTTTACTGTCGATGAATCGTGTGGGAAATGTACGCCATGCCGTGAAGGCACCAAACAAATGCTCGATATCTTAAACAAGATTTGCGACGGTGAAGGCACATTAGAAGACATCGATGAACTTGAACGCTTGGGTGAAATGATCAAAAAGACCTCCTTGTGTGGTTTGGGTCAAACCGCACCTAACCCAGTATTATCCACGATTAAACACTTTAGAGCAGAATACATCGCCCATGTTGTCGATAAAACTTGTCCAGCGGGTGTGTGTTCAAACCTTACTCACTTCGTCATTCATGACAACTGTATTGGTTGTACAAAATGTGCGAAGAACTGCCCAGTCAACGCGATTTCGGGTTGGCCAAAACAAATCCATATATTGGACCAAGAATTGTGTATCAAGTGTGGCGCATGTAAGAAGGCTTGTCCAGTCGGTGCCATCACCTCTGAACCATTACATAAAGGAGTATCCCTATGAAACCTGTACATATTACCATCAATGGGTTACCTTATACCGTCGACAGTACCCAAACGATTTTGGAAGCTGCCAGCAAAAACAACGTCTACATTCCCCGTCTATGTTTCTTAAAAGATGTGCATGAAGAAGCGAACTGCCGTGTATGTAGCGTTAAAATCGAAGGTCAAAAAAACTTAAAACCAGCGTGTAAGACTTTGGTCTCTGAAGGGATGAACATCATCACCGATGACCAAGAAGTCTACGATACTGTCAGTATGAACTTAGAGCTCTTGACCCACAGACACCATTTTGAATGTTTTAAATGCTCAAGAGAAGACAATTGTGAATTCTTGGATTTACTTAGAAAGTACTCTATTGATAACGAGTTTTCACAACTTTATGGGATGTTTGATGAAGATAACTACTATTATCAAGACGATAATGGTGTGATGATCATCGACTCTAGTAAATGTATTTTGTGTGGTCGTTGTGTATCGGCTTGTGAGAAACAATCCGGATTATCTGTCTTACATTTCAATAACCGTGGGAATAAAACCTATGTCGGACCAGCTTTATTCCATAGCTTAGAAGATGCGGGTTGTATTTACTGTGGTAAATGCATCGGGGCATGCCCAACGGGTGCTTTAAGAGAAAAAGACGACATCAAAAACGTCGAACGTGTCTTAAGAGACCCGAAGAAGAAGGTTGTCGTTCAAGTCGCACCAGCGGTGAGAGCTGCTTTGGGGGAAGCCTTTGGTTATCCAATCGGTACCGATGTTGAAGGTAAGATGTTCCACGCCTTGAAAGAACTGGGTGTCGATGAAATCATGGATACCAACTTCACGGCAGACTTAACCATCTTAGAAGAAGGTACTGAGTTCCTACACAGACTTGAACATGGGGGGCCATTCCCAATGTTCACCTCTTGTTCACCTGGTTGGGTCAATTTGTTAGAACAATATTACCCTGAATTTATCCCTAACTTATCCACATGTAAATCCCCACAACAAATGGCGGGCGCACTCATTAAAACTTATTACGCCGATAAGATGGGTTATAATCCGAAAGACATCGTATCGATTTCCATTATGCCTTGTATCGCGAAAAAAGCAGAAGCGAGACGTGAAGGCATGGGTCGAGATGGTTACCAAGATGTCGATTATGTCTTAACTACAAGAGAATTTGCGAGACTCATCAAACGTCGTGGCATCGATTTTAGAAACCTAGACGATTCCAAACCATTTGGGATGCTCGCGACCTATACCGGTGCTGGTGCGATATTTGGCGCTACCGGCGGTGTGATGGAGGCTGCACTCAGAACGGTATCCGAAATCCTTGAACAAAAAGAAACCCCGATCGATTTCTTAGATATGCGTGGGAACCAAGACATCAAAGAAGCGACTTATATGCTTCAAGGCAAAGAAATCAACGTCGCGGTTATTCATGGCGGTGCCGCAACCAAAGCGTTCTTAGAAAACCTCAAAACCTCGGAAAAACAATACCATTTCGTCGAATTCATGGGTTGTACCGGGGGATGTATCAATGGGGGAGGACAACCTGTGGTCATCGCGAGAGACCAAGAAGCCTATGATGTGAGATCACTGCGTGCGAGTGTACTCTATAAGATCGATGAAAAATCTCGTATGCGTAAGAGCCATCAAAACCCGTTCGTTCAAGAACTCTATCAAAACTTCTTAGAAAAACCACATTCGAAGAAATCCCATGAGTTATTACATACCAAGTATAAGAAACGTGATATTTATGCCAGTGTGGAGTAAAAAAAGTTTCTTATTGGTATTGATTGTCACTTTATGTCTCAATCTTTTCGGATGTGAATCTAAAAAATTAAACATCCTAATCCCCACCGGTAGTCCACAGTACGCCATAGCCTATATCACACAAGCAAAAACCTATGATGTCACAGTTGTTTCTGGTGCAGACGCGCTATTGGCCGGATTTGCTGATATCGGATATGACATCATCATCGCTCCAGTGAATTTAGGGGCGAAGATGTATGGTGTTAAACAAGATTATCAGCTATCGGGTGTGATTACTTGGGGCAATTATTATTTAATCAGTGAAGCACCAATCGATCTATCTAGCATAGATCGTATGGAAATCACTGCGTTTGGGGAAAACCAAATCCCGGATTTTATGCTTAAGTTTATCTTAAATCATTATGACATTGAAGCGACAATTAGCTACCTCGATTCGGTTTCAAGCGTCACGAGCGCTTATCTATTGGATTCCTCCAAGATTTATTTAATAGCAGAACCGAGCATGAGTATTTTACAAACGAAAAAGTCGCTTCAATTTGTCGATTTACAAGCAGAATATCAAAACATCACGGGAGAAACGGGTTTTCCTCAAGCCGGTGTATTCGTACACGAAAATATCCCCACACGCGATTTAAATTTATTTCATTCGAGATTGATTCAATCCGTATACGCACTCAAACATAACGAAGACGCGATAGAGGTACTAAAATCGGTTGGGATTGAACTCCCGGAAGCCGCTTTTAGTACAGCGATTGAGCGTTCAAACATTGACTTTTTAGTCACAGCGGATGCGAAAGCATCGCTCATCACCTTTTATCAACTGATTTATGATTTTAACCCAAACTTTATTGGACAAATACCAAACAACGATTTTTACAGGTAAACTATGAAACATTGGATGAAATTGTCGTCAATTCTATCGATTTTCCTGCTATGGTATCTCATTTATTTGTGGGTCGACCACCCACTCTTGATGCCTTCCATAAAAGATACCTTTTTGGCTTTATTTAGGCTGTTCGGCAGCAGGGATGCCGTGCTTGCAATGATGCACACTTTCGTGCGACTTGGCATCAGCATCGGCATCTCCCTTGCCTTAGCAATGATTTTAGCCTTTTTAAGTTATCGATTTAGACACGTTGAAACATTCATCCACCCTCATATGGTCCTTTTAAAAACCATCCCATTGGTATCGGTCATTCTCATTTTGTTCGTCTTGGTTCATTTCAGTTTAACAACTTATATCATCACCTTTTTAATGATTTATCCGATTTTATATCAAGCGATTTTAACCGGCTTAAAATCTATAGACCAGAGTTATATCGATGTTTACAAATTAGAACAGGGTACACTTTTAAAAAGTATTGAGTATTTGTATTTTCCAATGACGAGACCTTTCATTCTATTAGGGTTCTTACAATCCTTAGGGTTAGGACTCAAAGTCATTGTCATGGCTGAATTCATCACACAAGCTCAAAATGGGATTGGTAGAATCATTTATAATGCCAGAGTGAACCTGAGTTATGATCAAATTTTCGCCATTACCATCGTATTGGTCTTGATGACGTTTCTCATAGAAACGCTCGTTAAAAGACTCAATCAAGACATTGAACATGCATAAAAGCACAGTTAAAAGCTGTGTTTTTTTATTGACAAGATACAAAAATGGGTCTATACTATAAATGTGACAGGTGTGTCACTTTTGGAGGACGTATGCCAAAGGAAACCTTTATCAACTTAAAACCACATAAAAAAGAGAAGCTCATGCAAGCAATAACCAAAGAGTTATCCATTCATACCTTTGAGCATTTATCGATCGCGAACATTGTGAGAGACGCAAAGATTCCCAGAGGTTCATTCTACCAGTACTTTGAAGACAAAGAAGATCTCTATCAGTATTACTTTTCGCACATCGCGAATTTGAAGATGGACTACTTCAAGGATATCTTCTTAAGTCCTACGATGACATTCTTCGAACGTATTGAAACCTTATTTAAACAGGGGTTGGTCTTCAAAAAAGCCTATCCAGAATTGGTCGAGGTTGCGAAAAAGATGTATGAAAGTGATTATTATAAAGACCTCTTGATCAAAGGTGGCTGGGAAAACAAAGTCGTCGATACTTACCAAGCTTGGATTGAACAAGACCAAAAATTAGGCATCATCCGTGAAACGATTGATCCTAAAATGTTATCTGAACTCATCAATGAAATGACTACGCGCATTTCATTGGATAGTTTTATATATGACAAATACGATGAAGGTATTTGGGAACACAAACTCGATGAGATGTTAGACATCCTCAAGAAAGGAATATTAAACCATGTTTAGTGTAAAAGATTTGAGATTCACGTATCCAAAAAACGATTCACCCACCATCAAAGGCATTTCCTTTGATATCCAAAAAGGCGAAATCTTCGGATTCTTAGGGCCTTCAGGGGCAGGTAAAAGTACCACACAAAAGATTTTAATCAAGTTATTAGACCGTTTTGAAGGCGCGATTTATTATGATGGTAAATCCCTTCAAGAACTCGACCAAAGTTTCTTTGAAAACATTGGGGTATCGTTTGAAATGCCAATTCACTTTTCTAAACTCACAGCGATGGAAAACATCGAATTCTTTAAGAAACTCTATAAGAAGAACATCGATGTGGAATCTTTAATGAAAAAAGTGGGTTTATGGGAAGACCGAAATAAATTGGTATCTGAGTATTCTAAAGGCATGAAAATCCGTTTAAACTTCGTGAGAGCCATGCTCAATGACCCTGAAATGTTGTTCTTAGATGAACCGACCAACGGGTTAGACCCAGCGAACGCGATGATTCTTAAAAACCTCATCAAAACCTACAAACAAAATGGGGGTACCGTATTCATCACCTCCCACATCATGGCTGATATTGATCAACTCTGTGACCGTGTCGCCTTTATCGTCAATGGTGAAATCAAAGAAATTGATTCACCAAGAAACTTAAAGATCAAATATGGTCAACGAAGCATAAAAGTGGAATATAAAGAAAATGGTCATACAAAGAGTCAAAGCTTCCCCATGGACAACATTGGTCAAAATGTGGACTTCGTGAAACTCATTCAAACCAAAGACATTGAAACCATCCACAGTGGGGAAACCACACTCGAAGAAATCTTCATTCAAGTGACAGGGGTTGGATTAACTCATGAGTCCTAGAATGGCATTTTTAATCAAAGGAGAACTCCTCAGGTTAAATAAATACCGTGTGACCACCGTATCTCTATTGGTAGCCTTTGTGTGGGGTTTGGTCTTATATTTCATCGATGATATGGATATATTGGAACAAATGTTACCGATGATCATCATGATTGACGCAACCATGATGAGTGTTATATTTATAGGATCGATCATGTTTTTTGAAAAGTCTGAACAAACCATTTCGACTTTGCTTGTTACACCAACGTCGACCGATGAACAGATTTTATCGAAAGTCATCGCGAATACCATCCACATGTTAGCCTCTTCATTATTGATCATTTTGGTATTCTATTTTGTTAAAGGGGTCACGGTCAATTTCTTTTGGATGATTCCGATTTTGATTGTTTGTATCGCATTCCACAGTTTATTGGGGTATGTGTTTTCATACCACTCGAAAGATTTCACATCGATGTTGCTTGGGGTGATGATGTTTGTCATCTTCCTATCGATCCCATCGATATTACACCAATTCAACATTTTATTTAAAGGCGACTTCTGGCGTTATGCCTTGCTCATCACACCTGCCCAAGCATCGGCAGAACTGATTGCTTTAGGCTTTGGTGGTGCATTCACCGTAGCCTCCGCCATCAGTTTAGGTTGGTTGTTGTTAGCAGGCATTTTAGGGTATGTATTCTATATTAAACCTGCTTATAAGGCTTACGCCGTCAGACAAGGGGGCATTTAATCATGATGATCCGTGTCTTGAAACATGAACTCAAAAATATTTTGAGGGATAAGATGTATCTATTCTTTATGGTATACCCTGTGATCATTGGGGTAGTTGCTTATTATTTGATTCCATACTTAAAAGCAGAAGTTGGGTTGTTAATCGCCAACATCGTCGCTTTGGTGTTTGTTTTGATGACTTCCTTTATGTTTGGTGCCATCACCGGATTTACCTTACTCGATGACCAAGATGACAACGTCTTATTCTCGTTGAAGATTACCCCAATTAAAGTATCTCATTACATCGGTATCAAATTATTATTCAGTTATGTATTAGGTTTCTTAGCTACATTCTTATTGGTTTACATCACCAAGCTGTTTGAATCCTCGATATGGAACATGATGGGGATTTCTTTATTGGCGGCTTTACAAGCGCCAATGCTCGCGTTATTCATCAATGCTTTCGCAAGTAATAAAGTTGAAGGCTTTGTCTTTATGAAAGCCACCGGTATCCTCGTGATGATCCCCATCGCATCCTTATTCTTAACGAATTGGACAGAACTTTTCTTAGGGATAATTCCTGGATTTTGGGCAGCCAGACTTGTATCGATGTCTTTAATTCCAAGTGATTATTTGTTGAATGAGTTTTGGTACTATGTATTAGGATTCTTGGTGAATATCGGTTTAATCTATGTTTTATTCAAGAAATACAAACAAAGGGTACAAATCTAAACACAAATCCACGTCAAAAACGTGGATTTTTTCACCTTACTATTGGAAAAATCAAAGAATGTGTTATAATTGAAAATGCTGGAGAAATACCCAAGTCCGGCTGAAGGGTCTGGCCTCGAAAACCAGTAGGGCGAGAGATCGCCGCGGGGGTTCAAATCCCCCTTTCTCCGCCATCCGACTAGAATAGGTCTGATTCAATAATCAGGCCTTTTTTTGCTTTAATATGGGCTTTTTCACACTTTCAAGAGTTGTTTTTGAGCGCAATTGTATTAAAATAGGTCACTCAACCCACCCTTTAGATAGCCATAATTAATCAGGCCATTTTTTGTGCCTAAATTTAGCCTAAACATCAAAAAAATGCCAATTATTAGTCGATTTTCACGTTTCGTAGCACAGTCGTGTCAATTTAGGGAAGCTGAAACTAACAAGCAACTTGCAGCAACAACACCAGGTTTACACGATTTAAGTGAGGGCTGCTAAGATTTCTACACGATATGAAGAGGGGGTGCTAAAAAATCTACACGATTTGATAAGTCACCATTTAGTGATTTTGATGTCGTTGGACTTTTCACTGATAAAATAGACGTTATGATTAAAGTCATAAATAATGTACACGAGAGTATTTTAGTGGCATAAGATCATATCTTGGTCACGAGTTGCGATTTTTAAATGATAGTATTGGCAGTAAAATCAATCGATTCAAGCGACCCAACTCTTAATTGATTTGAGTCGTTTTTTCTATGAGTGACAATCATGATCATCAATTAGTGAAGCTAAGAAAAAGAAGCTCCAAATATTGCTGCCGCTTTATACAGCAGAAAGACAAAAACTCTTATTTTATCATATTATAAAAAGAGTATTATAAAATAATGAATAGCCAAATAAAATCATCATTTTTTAACATTCAACACTTGACAACTTTTTTCATTTGAGTATAATAAAAATCGGATTGGCACAACACATAAACGAGTGCCAGAAATGGAGGGATTATTGTGATTAGACCATTAGAAGACTATGTCGTTCTTTCAGTGAAAAAAGAAGAGAAAACCACAGCGAGTGGTATCATTCTTGCCACTGAAGACAAAGACAGACCAGCGATTGGTAAAGTGATTTCAGTAGGTCCTAAAGTTGAGAATATCAAGGCAGAGGACGAAGTTATTTATCAATCTTATGCTGGTACTAAAGTCAAGATTGAACAAACAGAATATCTACTTGTTCAATCAAAAAACATTCTTGCTATTTTAGAAAAATAAATTATCTTAAAGGAGGGTACTTACAATGAGTAAAGAAATTCGTTATGGTAAAGATGCAAAATCATCTTTACTAAAAGGGGTCGACTTACTTGCTGATGCAGTGAAGATCACCCTAGGACCAAAAGGTAGAAACGTTGTACTAGATAAAGGATATGGTTCACCTTTAATTACAAACGATGGTGTTTCCATCGCTAAAGAAATTGAGCTTAAAGATCCTTATGAAAACATGGGAGCTAAACTACTTTATGAAGTAGCATCTAAAACTAACGATGTTGCGGGTGATGGAACAACCACTGCAACACTTCTTGCACAATCAATCATTCATAAAGGATTTAAAGCAGTTGATAATGGAGCAAATCCTGTTCTTGTCAGAGAAGGTATCGAACGTGCAGGAAAAGAAGTAGCTAAGAAGCTCTTAGAAAAATCCAGACCTGTAGAAACAAGAGAAGATATTGAAAATGTTGCTAGCATTAGTGCATCATCAAGAGAAATTGGAAAAATCATTGCTGAAGCAATGGATAAAGTCTCAAAAAATGGTGTTATTTCTGTTGATGAATCTAAAGGATTTGAAACAGAACTCGAAGTGGTTGAAGGTATGCAATATGATAAAGGTTATATCTCACCATACTTTGTAAACGATCGTGAAACCATGACAGTTGAGCTTGAAAATCCATATGTTTTAGTTACAGATCAAAAAGTGTCAACGATTCAAGATATACTTCCCATCTTAGAACAAGTTGTTAAAGCGAATAAACCATTATTAATTATTGCTGATGATATTGAAAATGAAGTTACATCGACATTAATATTAAACAAACTTAGAGGAACATTTAATGTTGTTGCTACAAAAGCTCCAGGTTTTGGTGACAATCAAAAAGATATGTTAAATGATATTGCCATATTAACTGGAGCAACCTTCTATGCTAAAGATTTACAAATGAAACTACAAGATTTAAAACTTGAAGATCTCGGTTTAGTTCATAAAGCAATTATTAAGAAAGACACAACGACTTTAATTGGTGGTCAAGGAGATAAGGCATCGCTTGATGAACGCATCAACGAAATCCAAGCACAAATCAAAGTTTCATCTGCAGAGTATGACAAAAAACGACTTCAAGAGCGTTTAGCTAAGCTTGCTGGTGGAGTTGCGATTATTAAAGTAGGTGCAGCTACAGAATCGGAGCTCAAAGAAAAGAAATTACGTATTGAAGACGCACTAAATGCTACTAAAGCCGCTATTTTAGAAGGTATTGTCACGGGTGGAGGTTCAATTCTAGTCAATATTCAAACAGAACTTAAACAAACATTGAAAGACAGTAATATTGATGTTTATAAAGGAATATTAGCAGTTCTAGATTCACTATCTCAACCACTATATCAAATCGCTGAAAATGCTGGTTATGATGGACAAGATATCTTAGAAGAACAACGTAAACAACATAAAGATTATGGATTTGATGCAAAAGAAGGTAAATGGGTTAATATGATGAAAGAAGGTATCATTGACCCCACTAAAGTAACACGAAATGCAATATTAAATGCATCTAGTATTGGAGCACTCATGATTACATCAGAAGCTGCTGTTGTTGAGATTAAAGAAAAAGAAACTCCAATGCCAAATCCAGCGATGTATTAGAATAAATTGTAATTAAATGAATGATTTAGGGTATCGATGTGTAGATACCCTATATTTTTAATCATTTCTCACCTTGGTAGTGTCAAGAATTTTGTGTTAATGAAATGATTTAAAGTATTGGAACTCTCTTTAGTTGTTTCATGCACTCCCGAGTGTCAGACTGTATAGTATATTTTTAACAGTTATTTTTAGCAGTTGAATCATTGTTAAGCCATAAAATAGAGGGTGAGTAAATTTATGCAAGCGTGCGTAAAATTTTATCAAAGGTACCTAATTATATAAAAATAGGTCTTGTAACTGAACTGATACCAAAAAGTTGTACTTTGATATTATACAAGTATATGCAAGGGGTATCGCATGAAAGATAAAAAGAAAAATAATAGATTATAGAGTTTAGAGTTCAAATTAAAAGTGGTTTTAGATATTATTGATAATGAACTATCTTACAGTCAAGCAGCACGCAAATATGATATGTATTTTATCATCTGGGAGTCTAAATGATACATTGCCTGCAAGATGGGTTTATCAGTATAGACTCTATGGGAAAGAGCGTTTCTTTCAAACACCTAAAGACTATCGAAAGAATCCATCGAGACAATTCCATAAGCCATCCAAAGAGGTAGAACAGGATTTAGAACTCAAAGTTAAACACCTAGAAATGGAGCTTGAATACAAAAAAACTTATAGTCTTAGTTCAAAAACAGGAACAAACAAACAAAAATACCAAGTAGTCAAGGAACTAAGGCGAAAATATGTATTAAAAGATCTACTTCTCATATCAAGACTTCCAAAGTCTGTTTACTATTATTATGAACAGCATAATGAGACTGATATATATCATGATATTAAGATACTTATTTCAGAAATCTTTGAGTCTAGTAACAAAAAATATGGCTATAGACGTATCAAACTCGCCCTTCAAAACTTCTATCAGATTAAAATAGCCTATAAGACTGTCGTAAGGCTCATGAAAGGGTTACATATCGTTTGTAAGGTAAGAAAAAAGAGATATCGCTATATCTCTCAAATATCCAATAAAATTACACCCAATCTACTTAAAAGAGACTTTAAAAAAGATGAACCTAATATCGCATGGGTCACAGATGTAACAGAGTTTAGATTCAATCGTAAGCGTTTATATTTATCTGTGATACAAGATCTTTACAATGATGAAGTCAAAGCATACCAAATCTCTAGGAGTCAAAATCAAGACTTGATTCTAAAAACTCTTAAGAAAGCCATCAACCCAAATGAAGACTTATCAAAGCTTCTCATACACTCTGATCAAAGTATTCTATACCAATCACCTAAATATCGTAATTACCTTAAGAAATCATCATTTGTGCAATCCATGAGTGCTAAAGGTAATGCATATAAATGTCAGTGGTTGAAAGTTTCTTCGGGACACTTAAATGCGAGACCATATATTTACAAAAGGTTAAATCATTATCTGATTTCATAAGAACAATTGATGAGTATATCTATTGGTATAATCACGATAGTATAAAATTAACTCTAGGTGGTTATTCACCAATACAATATAGGTTAATGAATCAACAAATGATATAATAACTACAAAGAACATAAAGTACAAGAAAATGGTATCAATTCAAATAATCGTAGGTATCACGATTAAGAATCCTAGTTACGATAGTATATATAAAACTCCAACTGAGTAATTTTGGATTCATGGATAATTATTGGAATTTAAATCCAGTAAAGTTCAACAGTTTATAGCTGATGCACATTGGCATCAGTTTTTTCAATATGATATAATTAGTAAAAAGGATGTGATAGGATGAAAGTAAACACATATACACATTTATATACCGATAATGTGCCTGCCTCAAGAAACTTTTTTACTAAAATTGGTTTAAAAATTAAAGATGCGTACTCAAACGAACAAGGATTTTGTGTAGAGTTTAATAGGAACACTTACTTAATGGTCTTAGAAAAATCACATTTTCAATCGTTTCATCCCAAGTTAAAGCTTGCACAAAAGGATGTTCATAATTCATTCATCAGTATAGAAATGAAAAGTATTGAGCATGTTGATAAATTCATGAACAAAGTTTTAAAAAATGGTGGGATAGAGACCGAAAAAGCATCGGATGATGAATGGGTTTATTATCGTTCATTTAAAGACCTAGATCTACACCAATTTGAAGTATTCTATATGAAACGAAAAGATTGATAAATACCCATAGAAACCTCTTTTTTGATGATAAGGAGGTTTTTTTTATATCTTTTTATCGTTCATTCTAATAACATCCACATCAAACCAGTCTTTGTTAACAAATCTACCAGTGTAACTCATTCGTATCTTTGTTATCGAAAATTATCTTTCACTTTTTAAACTGTATCCTATATATACAGCTTCTCTACTCTATCCTAAAGCGCTTTTCAAACTGATGTTAAAAATCTGGTAGAGTGTACTACGTTTCATCTCACCTTTACTAGCGCCTACAGTTACAGTTAATTCTGGACTAGCATGGAGCGTTATTTTCGAACTGAATCTATATGAAATACATCGGCGTTATAACAAAACCTTAAGTATTTGATTTTATATTTTGCATATATATAAAATAGTCTATTGGCTAATAAACAGTAGTAAAACTTTAATTGAGAGATAAATCATTCACTAACTATTTATTGTTAGCGTATATTGAGTTATAATGAAGTATACACTTTTTAAAGAAGGAAGGTTTTTTTATGAAGAGCATTGTAGAAATAGATCAAATTATTGCAAGTATTGTTGATTATCAAAAATTGGCTAATCAGTTAGATAAGAAAACCAAAAAGGTCATTAAACAGTTGACCGATGAATTGTATGCATTTGATTCAAACGCATCCAAGGTGAAGTCCGAAGCAGAGTATCTCAGTTTGGTAAAAGACCTCGTCATTTCCATTAATAAGATAAATGAAAAAGCCAATTATGGATTAATCGAAACCATGGAGAGAGAAGACATATATACTTATATTGAATCAGTCTCTACAAGATTGGGTTTTTCATTTGATTACGATATTACTGAAGAATATAGAGCGTGGTAAATTCTCCGCTAAAAGGAAGGTGTTTTAGAATTGTTTAATATTTTCAAAAAGAAGAACAATGAAGCAACAATCGCTAAAACAAAAGAAGCACATAGAACATATTTTCGGGAAAAATTGGAATTGAACAAAGACAAAAACGCGACGTTTGAGGCGATGTACATTTTGTTCAATGAATTGGACATTGAAATGGTTGAATTGATGCATAGGTATCATCTCTATATTGATTTTGATTATGTGGAGAAAGATCAGTATTATGAAGTGATGATTCAAACAATCAATGGTGGGAAAAAAGGGATGTACACGACTGTTGGTACGCAAGACGGTGAAAATATCATGATGCTTGATAGTATTAACGATACGATATCGACCGATGGAATGTCTTCTAGTGATATCATTTCTAAAGTGATAGATGAAATAAATAAATTTCACAGAAAATAAATATGGAAAAGGAAACTAACATATGAATAAAAATAATAAACCAAAATCGTTTATTCAAATTGTATTTGATCTTTATTGGTTCATTAAAAAAAGAATTAGAGTGTTCTTTTGGCTAACAACAATTGTACTGATTTTTGCGATAAGTGCAGTGATCTTTATTGAAACTCATTCATTAGAATATGTTTGGATTGCCTTTGTTGTTGGTCCTGGGATTATGCTTTTAGTATTCATTTCACATAAGATAGGACAATATGAAGATAAACATGGGCTAACGCATTACAAGTTCTTCGATGGGGGATTTATTTACACAACCTTTCCAATGAGAAAGAATACTGAGAAGAAGAAAAAGAATAAAAAATAATCTTCTAATTAGTCCGTTTGTTTTATCCAGTAGCATAACTGATCCTGATCAATAGGGCTCAACATTTTCCATCACATCTAGCAAAATCTACCTATCAATTAAAAATGAAGTCTTCATACGATACACTATAATGTATCAACAAAAGTGTAGATATTTTGTTGGTTTGCTAGTTTTCATAAGTATAAAATATTCAAACAAACGTTGTAGTATAAATAGAAGATTGACTCTAATCAAACAATTATTTACCTCATCGGAATAAGAATAATGTAAAGGAGTTGCCTATGTCACAATCAACTTGGTATCAAAAACGAGACAATCATGCAGATCATGTCGTTTATCTCGACAAAAAAGCGAAAGAACTTCAAAAAATGATAGATCATCAAAAAACGATGATTATCCGAGGTGCAGCCGGGAAAAAAGTCCCGCTTGGTGGACGTGTTAAACAAGATGATATCCTATATTTTGTTGAAACAGGTAGTGATTTACTGATCACCCATCGAGCTCTTGTAAAGCAAGTCATCGAAACCAATTCAATGACAGAAACCGAGTCGATTGCTTTTGTTGAAAAATATCAAAATGAATTGAAGCTTGCCCCTCATCAGTTGATCAGATGGGCAGGCAAGAAATATCTATGTCTCATCGAAATTCATCAATTAGAACCCATCGAACCTTTTCACTATAGAAGAGAAAAGAATATGGATGATTGGATTATCGTAGATGATATCCGCGACATCAAAGTTTAGTTTGGTGCATGAAGTGTTTCAGTTACTCTACATAGAATATTTTCGAAAACAAGTTCAATTCTTAGTAGTATTTTTAACGGATCGGATCGAATGGATGAATGACCAAATCAGTCTTTTTTGATCGATATCATTTCGGTGAATGGTTGTCAAAATCATCAAACATACTTCAAAAGCAGTATGGGTATCTAGTATAGATGGTTTCGTCTTCACTAAAATCACCCATAATTCTCAGGTCTGATACAATGCGTATCGGACCTTTTTAAAATGGGAAAAGGCATTTGAAGGCGAAAAAAGACTGTTTGTAAGCACCATGATTTTGGTTGAATACATTCGATAGACATTCATGAAATAATCATCATCAAATCCGTATAATATTAGGATTCAATGATGAAATTGTGAAATAAAACAACCATTACATAGTATAATTGAAGTGATCATTTTTAGAAAGATGGTATTGAATGAGAATAGCCATATGCGATGATTTAACTCAAGAAGTTGAAATCATCAAGAAAGCGACAATTGAATATTTTCAATCAAAAAACTTGATGGTTGACATTGAGACATTTTATCATGCATTCGATTTTCTCGATGCCTATGATAAAAAAAAGTACGATATGGTTCTCCTAGATATCGTTATGCCTGGCGTATTGGGCACGGACATCGCGAGAGAAATTCGAATGAAACAAGATAAAACAGAAATTATTTTCCTAACCACATCCAATGAATTCGCAGTCGATGCATTTGAAGTCAAAGCGACGCACTATCTCTTGAAACCATTTAAGCAAGATGTCTTTATCGAAGCCATGAACCGCGCTCTTTCAAATATGGATCGAAGTCAGAAAAAGGTGATTCAATTCAAAGGTACAAAAGGGGTCGTTCAAACCATTGACTTGGATAGTATCAGTCATATCGAGTCCAATGCACACCATCAATTTGTTTTTCGCTTTGATGGTGCGCCTATCGAAACTGTCCAAACGTTAACTGAACTTTTTAATCGACTCAATCAAGTGTCACCGGAGCAATTCATCCGACCCTATAAAGGCTTTATCGTAAATCAACATGCCATCGCTTCAATCCAAAATGACTGTATCGTGCTGAAGCGTGGTATCCATATACCCATTCCACGAAGAACGTTCAATTCTATAAAACAAACCTATTTTGATTATATGTTTAAGGGGCGACAATGACGATATTTCTAGAGATTTTTCCAGACCTCTTGCGGGGTAGCATCACAGCCATCAGTATCTTACTTTTATTACCAATCTTGTCAAAAACAAAAATCAATCCTAAGACACATGCGTGGATTGTATTGTCTGTGGTTGTCATTGATTTAATGATTTGTATCCCTTTTTATTACACAAAAAACTATACATTCGTACTGTATTATTCATTATTCTCGTATTTAATGATTATCTTTGGTTATCAGTTTATACTCAAGGATCGGCTCTATCAATGGCTTTTTAATAGTGTTACTGTACTCATCATTTACGCGATGGTCGTCATTTCGAGTTATTTTATTTCTAGGGTTTTTCCATACCCAGCTTATGTAAATACCATCATTAGAATCTTGTTTTTCTCCATTACCATCGTGATAGTTAAGAAAATCATTCGACCCTTGTATTTAGATGTCTCTGAGAACTGGGGGGCATTTTTACTCCCAATCACCGGCATTTTAATCAGTTATCTCTACATTTTGTTGTCACTCGGTGAAATTCAAAGTTCAATGCAAGCCAATATGATCTATTTTTATTTGCTATGTTTGATTACATTACTCGAGTATAGTGCAATCATTTTTTCTTTGAAGAGTTTAAGAACAAAATATCAGTTTAGAGAAGAAAACATCAAACGCCAGGCCAATGAATTGCTTCTAAGAAGTGAGATTGAATCGTATGAATCAACATTGAATGCGGCCAAACAAACCCGACACGACATCAGACATCACAATTCGATTTTGCTTGAGTATTTAAATCGTGGTGAGGTCGAAAGTGCACTGCACTATCTGAAGTTATATGATGATAATATCAAAGAACACAGCATCAAAGATTACTCCAAAAACCCGATTGCGAATGCGGTATTCAGGATATATGACAGACGGTCCAAAGAATATCACATCGTATTCAAGGTTCAATCTGAAGCAGACCATTTATTGAATAATCAACTCCCTGATCTCGGTGTTGTATTATCCAATCTATTGGAAAATGCATTCATCGCTGCCAAAAACTGCATGTTCGATGACCGCTACATCACGTATAAATCTTGCCTTGAAAACGAGAGTATCCTCATAGAAATTGTCAATAGCATGGAAGGTTTCGTTGAGTTTACCGATGGGTTACCAATCACCACAAAAACCGGTGGTGGTACAGGGGCAATCAGCGTTAAACACATTGTTCAAAAGTATGGTGGGATGGTTGAATTCAAACAGAATAAAAGTGAATTTAGCACGCGCATCATATTCCCGAAACAAAATTAAGTAATTTTTAATCAATCTCTAGATGGCATCTAGGGATTTTTTTGTCGTTTGATGCAAAAATACCGACATTTGATACCAACTCAATCTTTGATGATTCGATGATTGTATATAATTGAACCACCAAAACAAACAATTCATAAGGAGGTAACGTGTGGAAGTAGATCATACCAACGCAGTCGAGAAAAACATTGAAACCATCATCGTTAAAGTATTGGATAGTTGTGCATTTTATGCACCCAAAGAAGGTAGTTTAGTGGCAGTAAAGTTATGTGCTTTCTGCAAATTTAGTGATTTTGAGAAGAATCAACACACTGGCATATGTCATTATCATTTTAACAGCAAAGGGAGAAAATCAAATGAATTATAACAACACAAGACATACGAACAAAAACATATTTTGGATGATTGCTTTATTCGTTTTTTTATGGGGCATTCAACTGGGTATGGTGGATTTCAATCTGAATCCATTACAAAGTATAGAAAACGCGTTCAATGAACCCCAAGCGAATGAAACGATAGTCGCTTCACCGTTGAGTTATTCGAGCACATGTGGTGATATCAATGATTGGATACCACTGCCAAGCAGCGGTGGGGTGATTTCGAGTGGGAATTATTACTTGGATGGTAATGTAACCCTCAACACCAACATTGCTATTTCCAGTGGTGTGGTGAATATTGATTTGAATGGTAATATCCTTTGGGGGGCATTAAATTCAGATCAAAGCATTTTCACAGTTACTGGTGGGACATTGAACATTTATGACTGTGATACGAGCAATAAAGTACACAACTATAAAATCAAAGAGGTTAAGGCAGCCGCCACACAAGATATCTATTACAATAGCATCGATTATGATCAGAAACTATTCCAAAGGTATTACGATTTTAATGACATTGGTGACGGTGTAATCGTTGGAGGTATCATCACCGGTGGTCATAAGTATGCAACTAAGACAGACTTAAAATCCAACTTTAACTATACCGGGGGTGGGTCTGCTATTTTGGTTGGAAACACCGGTGGTACAGTGAACTTATACGGTGGAACACTCAGTGGCAATACATCAACTGCTTTATCACAATGGGGTGGCAAAAGACAACGTAGTGGCACAGTAGGGGTAATGGACGGGGGGACTTTTAACCTCCATCAAGGTCAAATTGTTGGGAATAGTAGCCGATATGGCGGCGCTGGGATTTATTTATTTGGTTCAAGTTACATGCCTGCTCGTGTCAATATTTATGGCGGTATCATCGAAGACAACTATGCATTTGATACAGCGTATAACTATTCAAATACCAGTTCGATGTTCGTTGGTGGTGCAGGGGTCGCAACCGATAATGTGGGCAATGGCGCATCTATTGTTTCTTTATCTGGTGCCCCTAGAATTGTCAATAATCACTATTATGACTATTATACAAATCAATATATATCGACGAACTTAAGCTATTCCACTGAATCTGTAAATTCAATCAAAATATTGGGTGAGTTGTATACAGAAGTAGCTGGGGTTAGAAATTACGCATCGATTGGCTTATGGGGTGGTGCTGGTGAACAACTCACATCCAATTACACCACCAGTGGGAATACCCATGAGGATGTCAACAAAATATTTTTCGCTGATAACATCACCCAAGCTGTTGCGTACAATACCAGCAATGGTGAGTTGAAGTATGTCACAGCGGATTTAAAAACACTCACTTACGACGCTAACCATGGTACCAATGAAACTTCAAACATTTCAGTGGTAGATAAAATCAGTGTGAGTGAGCCTATGTTTACAAAAACGGGACATACCTTTTCTCATTGGAATACAAGTCCAGATGGTTTAGGGACAACGTATTTACCAAAAGACATCTTAACGCTAAGTTCAAATCAAACAATTTATGCTATTTGGACCAAATCTACGTATAAAATAGATTATTGGACGAATGGTGGGTCATTCAACACTTCAGTTCAAACGGCTTATACATATGGGGATACGGTCACACTACCGATACCCGTATGGGCAGAAAAGACATTTGAAGGTTGGTATGATAATGCGATGCTTTCTGGTGATGAAATCACTGAAATCGATGCGACAACTTTCGATAATCAAGTCTTTTATGCTAAATGGGGTGGTGTCACACAACACACGATTTTATCCACGTCGGGTGACAATGGTACGATTTACCCTTTGGGCAGTATCATTTATGACGGGACAGTTCAAAATTATCAAATTATCCCGATGAATGGTTATAAAGTTGCGACATTTACCGTCAATGGCGAAGATAAAAAAATGGACATCGTCAATCACAACTACAGTGTTTCAGGGATCACCAGTGATACACAAATCGATGTCACGTTCGAAAAAATATTACCATCTGACATCGCTGTTTATGCCAATAGTGATGTACAAGGGACCATCAGTCCAAAAGGTTACACCGTGGTTTCAAACGGGAGCAGCTTGACCTATACAATAACGCCAAATCTGGGGTATCAAATTAAAGATGTCAAAGTCAATGGTGTAAGTATCGGTGCAGTATCAACCGTTACATTGACTAATATAACCAGTACTCAATCTGTTTATGCAGAATTCATGATTTTGACAGCTGTCAATTCAGTTATTACGTTTAACTTAAACGGTGGGAATACCATTCTTGGTTATGACTTACCACAAACGTATACCGAAGGGGTAGGTTTAACCTTACCGAACAATCAAAAAATCGTAAGAGTGGGGTATGTATTTGAAGGTTGGTATGATAATGAAGAACTAACAGGTCAAACCGTCCAGTGGATTTCATTGAACGATGTTGGTGCGAAAACGTACTGGGCAAAATGGACAGTAGAATTCGTTTCCATCACCTTCAATAGTAACACTGGTAGTGCCGTATCTACTATTTCACAAGCTTATGGTTCTAGCGTGAATCAACCAGCCAACCCTACCAAACTGGGATACACCTTTGTTGGATGGTATAGTGATGAAGCGTTGAGCATTGCATACACTTTTGATACGATGCCTGCGGAAGATATCACACTTTACGCCAAGTGGTCGATCAATACGTATAACATCGTGTTCAATAGTAACGCTGGTAGTGCCGTTTCAAACATCTCACAAGCGTATGGCTCAAATATAAGTCAACCAGCCAACCCTACCAAACTGGGATATACCTTTGGTGGATGGTACAGTGATGAAGCGTTGAGCAGCGCGTATACATTTGATACAATGCCTGCGGAAGATATCACACTTTACGCCAAATGGACGATCAATACTTACAACATCACATTTAATAGTAATTTAGGCAGTGCAATATCCACTATTTCACAAGCTTATGGCTCAAATATAAGTCAACCAGCCAACCCTACCAAACTGGGATACACCTTTGGTGGATGGTATAGTGATGAAGCGTTGAGCAGTGCATATACATTTGATACGATGCCTGCGGAAGACATCACACTTTACGCCAAATGGACGATCAATACGTATAACATCACATTTAACAGTAACGTTGGTAGTGCCGTTTCAAGCATCTCACAAGCTTATGGTTCTAGCGTGAATCAACCAGCCAACCCTACCAAACTGGGATACACCTTTGTTGGATGGTATAGTGATGAAGCGTTGAGCAGTGCGTATACTTTTGATACAATGCCTGCGGAAGATATCACACTTTACGCCAAATGGACGATCAATACGTATAACATCACATTTAATAGTAATTTAGGCAGTGCGATATCCACTATTTCACAAGCTTATGGCTCAAATATAAGTCAACCAGACAACCCTACCAAACTGGGATATACCTTTGGTGGATGGTATAGTGATGAAGCGTTGAGCAGCGCGTATACATTTGATACGATGCCTGCGGAAGACATCACACTTTACGCCAAGTGGTCGATCAATACGTATAACATCACATTTAATAGTAACGCTGGTAGTGCCGTATCTACTATTTCACAAGCTTATGGTTCTAGCGTGAATCAACCAGCCAGCCCTACCAAACTGGGATATACCTTTGGTGGATGGTATAGTGATGAAGCGTTGAGCAGCGCGTATACATTTGATACGATGCCTGCGGAAGACATCACACTTTACGCCAAATGGTCAATCAATACTTATACAATCACTTTTGACACCAAAGGTGGAAATATGGTAGAACCACTGATACAAACATATGGATCAGCCATTGTATTACCTACAAACCCAACTAAAACTGGCCATCTGTTTAATGGATGGAATCAAAATGTACCATCCATGATGCCAGCAGGTGATATGACCATAGAAGCCTGCTGGATTAAAGTTTCAACCATAGATATGGGGAATACTGATCTTGAGATGACAGGATTACTTGAAGCAATCGATTTAACCATGGTTGAAAACATGAATGGTGAAATTATGATTCAATTCGTTCGTAAAGACACCACAGAAGTTAATTTAGACCTCATAGAACTCATTCAGTCACAACTCACAAAGCATCAACAATACGCCGTTATGGACATCAGTGTTATCATCAAGGTCGAAGGACAAAGTGATATTTTGATTACTGATTTAACACAAAATATCCAAATTACCTTACAATTGGGAGAATTAGAACAAGGTCATAAAAATTATCAAATAATTCGTATACACGATGGACAAGTAGAAATGCTGGATTGTACATATGATGAAAAACTTCAGACCATTACTTTCGAAACAAATCAATTTTCTAACTTTGTTTTGGTATATGAAAAATCATCCAATGCTAGTTGGGCATGGTGGTTCTTAGTATTATTACTACCCATTGGACTTGTGACTTATAAGTATCGTCATAGTTTATTGGCAATGGTTTCGAAAAAAACTAATTAATATTTGAATCTTTCTCTATGCATGCATGAAAAGATTTTTAGAGTCATCTAAAAAGGTGTTGTCCTCCCCAGACAACACCTTTTATATCTACGAATAAAAAGTATAAGATTTTTCAATCAATGACATCATGTAATATGAAATAACCAATCCATAATGATATTAATAGTTAAGGCACAATTATCCTAGTAACTCGCCAAGAATGGATTTCAAACTATTATCATGGTCGCATATATCAAATTACAACAGCGATATTAATCCCAACTATCTTTGTGTTTTATATATTGGATCGGTATAAGGTGAAGCGTAGGGGATGATTATACAGTTTCAGTTGTGTTACAATTTTTTAAAAGAGGTACAAATAAATGCTATTTATGATGATCATCAAAGCTTCAAGAAATTCAGAAGGTGCGAACCTTCCCAATAATGCACTCAGGATTGCGATGGACCAATACAACGATGAACTCGAAGCTGCTGGTGTTCGTGTGATGGCTAAAGGTTTACAACCGAGTTCGAATGGATTGCGTTTTTCATTTATTAACCCTGGTAAACCGCCAGTGATTACGGAAGGACCTTTTGACAACCCCAATACCCTCGTGGCTGGTTTTTTCTTAATCGATGTTAAATCCAAAGAAGAAGCGATATACTGGGCGAAAAAGGCACCAGACCCACAAGGCGATGGCGAAGGCCAAATTGAACTCAGACAACTATTTTGATTGAAAGGAAAAACTATGACGAAAACACAATTTGAAACCACTGTTTTGTCTTTTGGAAACAACACAGGCATTGAGGTACCTGTAGCACATCTTGAAGCATTAGGGTCATCCAAAAAACCACCAGTACTGGTGACGATTGGTACCTACGAATACCCATCAACCATCGCTGTTATGAATGGCAAATACTTAATCCCACTATCGAAAGAACACCGCGAAAAAACGGGTATTCATGGGGGAGATACCATCACTGTCACCTTGACACTCATTGAAGGGCGCAGAGAGGTTGAAATCCCTGGGTTTTTGATGACATTTCTCAGTGAACACCAACTGATAGAATCATTCAATCAAACCGCTTATTCCAATCGAAAAGAAATGGTTCGTAAGGTTTTAGATGCGAAAAAACCTGAGACTTTACAAAAACGATTGAACGAATTGTTAGAGTCATTAAAAAAATAATTGCAAATACTGAAATCATCCCATGAGAGACAATGGTTCATCTCTTGGGATGTTTTTTGTCTTATAAATGAGGATTCTTATAATTCAATTACCGAGCTATGTTATAATCTTTTCAAAAGGGGCGATCATATGAAAAAGCAATTACCTAAACGTCATGAACTGAACATTGAACATACTTGGGACATGGCGAATTTATTCAAAACAGAAACACTGTATTTAGAAGCATTTGATCAAGTCGAACAAGACGTTGACCAATTTTGTAAGAACTACGAACAAAAACTGAAGGATGAGGCACAAATCAATGCGTCATTAAATGACTTCCAAGACATTCAAGGTCGATTGTCTCGTATTGGGGCATATGGGTCCTTACAATCTTCTACCGATTCGATTTCTGAGGAAAACCAAATGCGTCAAGGGAAAGCCATGATGCGTTTCCAAAGCATCTCAAAAAAGATGGCTTTTTTCACCAATGAATTAAAACAATGTTCAGATGAACTGTTATTAGAAGCATCTAAACTCAGTGAAGATAACCGTTATTTCTTAGAAGAAATCATCGAAGATAAGAAACATACATTGATCCCTGAAGTTGAAAAGACGTTGGTGGCTTTATCGCCAGTACTCAATGCAGCGTATATGAACTATAACCGCTTTAAACTCGCCGATATGAAATTCAATGACTTTGATGTCGATGGCGTGAATTATCCAAACTCATTTACGTTATTTGAAAATGAGTATGAATATGAAGAAAAGACTGAAGTTCGTCGAAAAGCCTATGAAACCTTCTATCAAAAGTTGGCTGAATACCAACATGGGTTCTCAAATAACTACCAAGCCCATGTTCAAAAAGAGAAGATTCTATCCGAACTCAGAGGTTATCCAAGTGTCTTTGATTATTTACTCGATGGACAAAAGGTGTCTAAAAATTTCATGGACCGTCAAATCGATGGCATCATGACCAAACTCGCACCTGCGATGCGTAAGTACGCGTTATTATTAAAAGATATCCATGGGTTAGACAAAATGACTTATGCGGATTTAAAAATCGCCGTTGACCCAACCTTTGAACCAAAAGTATCGATTGAAGCTTCCAAACAGTTGTGTATTGAAGGGTTATCGATTTTAGGACCAGAATACAATGAGATTGTCAAACGTGCATTTGAAGAACGTTGGATTGACTTCCCACAAAACCAAGGTAAATCTACGGGTGGGTTCTGTTCCTCCCCATATGGCGCTTCTTCTTATATCTTGATTAACTGGAACGGTCAAATGGATGAAGTCATGGTCTTAGCCCATGAACTTGGCCATGCCGGTCATTTCCAATACGCCAATAGTAACCAAAAGATTTTAAATACCCGTCCTTCGATGTATTTCATTGAAGCCCCATCCACCACCAATGAATTGTTGATGGCGAATCACTTGATTCAACAAGCAAAAACAGAACGAGAAAAGACTTGGATTAAATCCGTCATGATCTCAAGAACGTATTATCATAATTTCGTAACCCATTTATTAGAAGCGGCCTTCCAAAGAGAAGTCTATACGAGGGTCGATCAAAAACAACCACTATCCGCCAATATCTTAAACAACATCAAACTCGGTGTTTTAAGACAGTTTTGGGGAGACGCGGTAGAAATTCCGGATTGGGCTGGACTTACATGGATGAGACAACCCCATTATTTCATGGGCTTATACCCATATACCTACTCTGCAGGACTCACATTGGGTACGAAAGTATCTCGCATGATTCAAGACAAACAAATCGCGCCACAAGCGTGGATTGAAGTCTTAAAAGCGGGCGGTACGAAGACCCCACTCGACCTCGCGAAGATGGTGGGTGTCGATTTAACCACTGATCAAGTATTAACCGAAGTCATTGAAGAAATCTCTGGTATCATTGAAGATATCATTCATTCTAAAAAATGAGTATAAATTAGGTAACCCATGAAGACCATCCTAAATACCTGTGTTGACCCCTATTTTAATCTCGCATTAGAAGAATATGTACTCAAAAACATCGACTGTGATGAGGACATCCTTTTACTGTGGGTCAATGGACCATCGGTCATTGTGGGCAGAAACCAAGTGGTTTATGGTGAGGTCAATGTGGGTTATTGTGAAACACACGGTATCCCCGTCCTAAGGCGAATATCCGGCGGTGGAACAGTCTATCATGATTTGGGCAATTTGAACTTTTCCATCATTTCAAAGCATTATCAAGGTGTCTTAAGAAATTATCAAGTATTCACACAACCCGTCATCGATTTCTTACAAAGTCTTGGTGTGGATGCGAAATTCAGTGGAAAAAGCGATTTGGTCATTGGTCAAGAAAAATTCAGTGGGAATGCTCAAATGTATCATCAAAAGAAGATGTTACACCACGGGACCATTTTGTTTAATACAAAGTTAGACACTTTAACTAAAGTCTTAAAACCAAAATCAGAGGACATTGACAGTATTGGTGTGGATTCGAATCGTAGTAGGGTGACCAATATCGTGACCCACTTAAATCCACAATTAACCATCGAGGCATTTAAATCAAAATTATTGAATTTTTGGTTGAATACCGATGATACCCTATCCCATGTGATCGTGCTCACAGAAGCAGATTTAAAAGCCATTGATGATTTGAAACAAAATAAGTATCATACTTGGGCTTGGACGTATGGGGAATCCCCAAACTTTGAAATTAAAAAAGCGTTTGAAGACAAACAAATCGTTGTCAGCGTGAAAGAGGGATTGATGGATACTTTGATGCTAACAACTAAATCGATAAACCTGCACTTCAATCAGTTTATGGGGGTTCGGTTCGATAAAAAGATTTATGTACAAGTCCTAGAAACCATCGATGAAAGCTTAAGGATTTCATTGACCCCATTTACCCATCTGTTATTTGAATAAAGAAAAGGCATGCCGGGCGGCATGCCTTTATTGTTAGATATGGATGTGTTTATGAATGGCACCTAACGCCGATTCCATCACGGTTTCGGATACGGTCGGGTGTAAGTGGATCGCATTGGCAACATCCGCGATGGTCGCCTCTGACTTGATGGCGAGCACCACTTCAGCGAGTAAGTCGGAAGCGTTCGATGCGAGAATATGAGCACCTAGAATTTCACCGGTATCTGGGTTCACCACGACTTTAACAAACCCATCGGTATCGCCCTCAGCCAAGGAACGACCATTGGCCATGAGAGGGAACTTCGATGTTTTATAAGGGATGTTGTTCTCTTTGGCAGCAGCCTCAGATAACCCAATCCAAGCGATTTCTGGGAAACCATAAATCGCGCTTGGGACATGGTCGAAGGAGAAGGAAACATCTTTACCATGGATGTGTTCAACCGCGGTAACGCCTTCTGCGGAAGCGGCGTGGGCGAGCATCATTTTCCCGGTGATATCACCAATCGCGTAAACGGTTGGGATAGACGTTTGGAGGTGTTCGTTCACAACCACACCTTGTTTGGTGGTCTCGATGTTTAATGCTTTAAAGGCTTCTAAATTGGGTTTCATCCCAACCGATAGCAAGACGATGTCGCTTTGAATCGATTTAGATGTCCCTTGATGTTCATAGATGACAGTATCGTCTTTGATTTCAGTGACAGTCGCAGCTGTAATGACATCGATTTTATCTTTTTTTAGGAGTCTTAAATACGCTTGTCTAATGTCATCATCGACAGACGACAAGATTTGGTCTAAACGTTCTATGACAGTCACTTTCGTACCAAAACTGGAGAAAAGTGTCGCGAATTCCAACCCGATGACCCCACCGCCTATGATGGTTAAGGCTTTTGGGATGTTAGGATAATTCAGTAAGCTACCATAGGTATAAACGAATTGTCTTTCAAACCCTGCCTTTAAACCAGGGATATTCGGAATGACAGGTGAAGCACCGGTTGCGAGAATCAAATACTTCGTTTCAAGGGTTTCTTCGCCCACTTTTACGGTGGTTTTATTGATTACTTCACCATAACCGCTATGAACGGTAACCCCATTTTTTTTGAGTAAACCTTTCACACCGTCGGTTAAAGTTTTGATGACTTTATTTTTACGCGTAAGCATTTCGGTCCAATTGAAGGATACGGCACTTTCATCGATATGAACACCGTAATGAGAGGCGTGTTTCATCAATCGGTATACTTTCGCATTCTTCAATAATGTTTTGGTTGGGATACAACCCTCATTTAAACAGACGCCACCCAAGGCGTTTTTTTCAACAAGTCCTACTTTATAGCCGAGCTGTGCGGCTTTGATGGCAGCGACATAACCGCCGGGTCCGCCACCTAAAATCAAAATATCGTAGGTCATTTGGACAACAACATGAACACAGGGTTCTTCAAATACGATTTGAACTTCATCACGAAGCGGCCGGCATCCGCCCCGTCGATGATTCGGTGGTCCACAGCGAATGAAATCGGTAAAACAGGTGCGATGACGATTTCATTGTTTTTAACGATTGGTTTCGATTGAATTTTACCTATGCCCATGATGGCGACTTCAGGGTACTTGATGATGGGTGCCCCAAAAGTGGAATCAAACGCACCATAATTGGTCACGGTAAACGTACCATTTTGAATGTCTTTGAGTTGAATGGTTTTGTTGATTGCTTTTTGTTGTAGGTCTTTGAGTTGTTGAGCCAGTTCAAAAATCGATAATTGATCGGCATGTTTGATGTTTGGTACGATCAACCCCTCAGGTGTATCGGTAGCGAAACCGATGTGGATAAAATCTTTATAGAGAATTTCGCCTTTTTCATGGTCGAATGACGCGTTGAAAATAGGGAATTCTTGAATGGTTTTGGTTAAAGCTTTGATGATGAAAGGCATGTAAGTTAAATGGATACCAGCTTCACTAGCGAAACCTTTTTGTTCGTTTCTTAAGTTCACGAGTTCGGTGACATCGAGTTCATCCATTAAAACGGTATGTGGGATGATTTGTTTCGATAAGGTCATCGCGGTCACGATCGCTTTACGGATCGATGTGATTGGCACACGTCGGATGCCTTCTTTGGAAGTAGTCATCGGTGGGACTGGGATGCTTGGTTGAACAGGTTTAACTTGTTTAGACGCGATGGCGTTTTCAACATCGGTTTTGAGGATTCGACCAAACTCACCAGACCCTTTTAAGGATTTGATGTCGATTTGGTTGTCTTTCGCGAGTTGTCTTGCGAGCGGGGATGCCAAAACTTTGGTATTTGTTTTATTATCCGTTTTTTCTTCAACAGCAGAAGCGATAACTTCTGAAGACACTTCTAATTGTCCAACGACACCGGCATTTTCACCTTCATCGACCGAGGTGGTTTCTTTCTTAGATTCAGCTTTTGGTGTGGCTGACCCATCTTGAATGAGTACTAGGGTTTCACCAACATGAATGATTTCACCTACAGCCACCCCTACGGTATCAATCACCCCAGAAACAGGGCTTGGGAGTTCGGCGTTGACTTTATCGGTTTCGACCAAACATAACGTTTCGCCTTCTTTGACGGCATCGCCTTTTTTGAAAAACCATTTTAAAAGCTTACCCTCATGGATGCCTTCACCAATGTCTGGAAATTTAAAATTATACATAGTGACCTCCTACGCTTTCACTGAAAAAAGCGATTTGATTTCAGCTGCGATTTGTTTTGGATGAATCATAAAGTGGTGTTCGCCGCGCGGTAGTGGTACGGTGATGTCTGGCGCTGTTAAACGTCTCGGTGCGGCTTCTAAGTGATAAAATGCCTTTTCATTGACCACAGAAATGATTTCCGCCCCAGGTCCAAAGGACTTCACCGCTTCATGAACCACGAGTAAACGACCGGTCTTTTTCACCGAGTTCACGATGGTTTCCACGTCAAATGGCGCGATGGTTCTTAAGTCAATCAGTTCAACAGAGATGTTGTCATCTTTCAAGAGTGCTAAACCAGCTTCGACTTCACGCACCATGGCACCCCAAGCAACCACAGTAACATCGGTACCTTCTTTGACAATTTTAGCTTTACCAAGCGGTACAACATAATCGGTATCTGGGACCTCTTGTTTAAACGCTCGGTAAATGCGTTTTGGTTCCATGAAAATGACAGGGTCTGGGTCTCTTAACGCACTTCTTAACAAACCTAAAGCGTCATATGGGGTCGAAGGAATGACTAATTTTAACCCTGGGATATGAGCGAATAAGGTATCTAAGCTTTCTGAGTGGTGTTCTAAGGCTTTAACGCCACCCCCATATGGCATGCGGATGACCATGGGGAGGTTGTATTTGCTTCGAGAACGGTTGCGATAACGCGCAACATGGGTTGCGATTTGGTTGAACCCTGGGAACATGAAACCTGAGAACTGTAATTCAACCACCGGTTTTAAGCCATTGATGGCCATCCCGACAGCAGAACCAATGATGGCCCCTTCCGCGATGGGTGTATCAAAGACACGATCGACACCAAATTGGGCTTGTAAACCAGCGGTTGCTCTGAAGACGCCACCTTCAAAACCGGCATCTTCACCGTAAACAACGACGGTGGGGTCTTTTTGCATTTCAGTTTCTAAAGCCTTATTCACGGCTTCTAATAGATTGATGATGGCCATATTATTCTAGAACCTCCGCTTGTTTTTTGAGTAGTTCGTATTGTTCTTTGAGTTGTGGGGTGAGTTTTTCATAGGTATGCTCGAAGACCTCTTCTAAAGTCTCGAAACCACTGTCTTCCACTTTTTTAAAGGTATCCAATACCAATTGATTGTATGTTTCATTGAGTTTCGCATCCGAATCTTCTGTGATGATGCCTTTGTTGAGCAAGTAATTTCTAAAACGTTTGAGTGGGTCTTTTTGTGCCCATGCTTCGACCTCTTCATCCGAACGATAAATCTTCGGATTGTCTGAGGTGGTATGCGCACCAATACGGTAAGTGACCGCTTCAATGAGCACTGGGCCTTTACCAGATTTCGCGAGTTTGATGGCTTCTTGAGCAGCGACATACATCGCTAAAACGTCGTTACCATCGACTTGAATGCCAGGGATGCCATACGCAATCGCTTTTTGAGCGAGGGTTTCGGCTTTGGTCGCTTTCGCACGTGGGGTAGAAATGGCCCATTGGTTATTTTGGATGATGACAATCATTGGTGCGCTGTAAACCGCACCAAAGTTTAAACCTTCGTGGAACTCTCCATGAGAAGTACCCCCATCACCAATATAAACAAAAGCAACTTCATCTTTCTTTTGAATCTTCGCAGCGTAAGCTAAACCAGCCGCGTGTGAGATTTGTGAACCAATCGGGATGTTGACCGGTAAGACTTTCACACCATCGTTAAAATGGGAGCCTTGTTCATTACCAAACCAATACAAGAAGTATTGTTCCAAGGTAACACCCTTATAAAGCATCGCGTTGAATTCACGGAATGCGAGCACCAACCAGTCACGGTCAGTTGACGCGGCCATCGGACCGATTTGGGCCGCTTCTTGACCGACGTTGGGTGCGTAGGTAAGCAAACGACCTTGTCTTTGGAATTGGACCGCTTTTAAGTCAGCGATACGGCCTAAAGTCATGGTTTGATACATTTTGAGTAATACATCTTTAGGAATCTCAGGTTCGTCTTTTGAATTGACGACAACCCCTTCTTGATCCAATATTTGAAACATTTTTTTCTTGAGTGGATCATATACATCGAATAACATAATGCCCTCCTATAAAAGTTCTATTTAAGGTAATATGATAATATTTCCTTTTCAACCACAGTATACCGTGATAAAGTGTTTACACAAAATGATACGCACCATTGAAATGTAACCGTTATTAAGAGGTACACATGAGAAACATTGAATTTCAAAGTTTCTCATTACGATTTGACAATGTTATAACAAATGTATATACTAAAGGTGAAGAAGGTGATGTTATGACCACACAATTAAAGAAAATTGGTAATAGTCGCGGTATCATTATTCCTGCAGGTATCTTAAAAACATTGGATATCACAGAAAGTGAGAAACTCATGATTACAGTTGAAAACAATCAAATCATTGTATCCAAAAAACCCGTGTTTGATCCTAAATCGCTCAATGAATTATTTGAGGGTTATCAAGAACACTATCAATCTGACATCGTATTTGAGGATGTTGCAGGTAAAGAAGTATGGTAAGACAAGGTGATATCGTTATTGTAGATTTTGACCCTGCGCTTGGTAGTGAACAAAAAAGAAAGCGTCCTTATGTTATCGTCAGTAACGATACCTACCATCAAAAAACAAATGGGTTTGTCATCATTGTTCCGATTACCAAAGACCAAGCACACCATTACCCACTGCATGTCAATTTGGATGAAAGAACTGAAATTCAAGGTCAAATCATGTGCGAACAATTAAAAACCATGGATACCCATGCACGTACGTTAAAGAGAGTCGAGGTATTACCAACGGATTTATTGGATAAAGTATTAAAAATCGTTCATTTGTTATTCTAAGGAGGGTTTTCCATGATGAATAAAACGGAGCTAAATGCATTTTATCGTGAACTCGAACACCGCGCTAATATGGTCTTAGGACAATGGGTGACATTGAGGTCTAGACCCGCTGAATTAAGGTATTATTCAGGTCATTATACTAAAAACAGTGTTGGCATCTATGAAGCAGATGCTTTCCCAATTCCAGTACTCAGTATTAAAGGCTTGTGTGACGTTGAATTTCATATAGACCAAATTCAAGTCACAACCAAATTAAAAAAAATGGATGCGATCGACTTCGATTATCAAAAAATCTCAGGACATTCTTTTGAACTGTATGGACTGTATGACTATGAATCGACTTACGGCGATGCAAATACGCCTTTGGAAGTCATGATGAAAAACATCGAATTATCCAATGAGTCCATCATCGTATTCGCATTCACATTTGAGAACAACACGGCCCCTGCAACCTTAAAACATTTCATCCATCAATTGGAGCACTTAAAATTTTTCTATTAATTGGACATCTCAGGATGTCTTTTTCGTTCAAAAACCCGTGATATTCGATTATTTGATATAATAGCATTATGCATATGAAAGAAGTAGGTGAAACGATGAACGAACTCTTATTGTTGTTATTGGTTGTCGTTGGATTCATGTCATTCATCCCTGTGGTGAATTTATTCAAAAGCAGTCGTGAAGAAAAATACCGTTGTTTAAAGTTATTGATGCTCACGACCTTCATTTGGACTGTACTCATCTTCGTTGAACGCATTTCCTCCGTCCCATTCATTATTTACCATGCCCATTTAATTGGTTACCCAATGAAATTTATGGTGATGGTGTTTTCACTGTGTACCATTTATGATTATGTAGAAGAGAAGTTACCAAAGGTGATACTAATCGCTTTAATGATGCTTGGTATTGTCGAAGTCATCTTGGCTTTCACCAATAACCTATACCCATGGTTTGTTCGATTAACCCTGGAAGAGATGACGGTATTCTCAAACCTCTATTTCGCAGATAAAGGTCCGTTATACCTATATCATCTCATATTTAGTTACGCCGTGATGGTCTACGCCATCATCGCGCTGTTCTATTACGTGATTAAAAAGAAAGACACCATAAGAAGTTACGAAGCCGTGACCAAAACGATTACTGTCGCGGTCATCGTTGTACTGATCCTAAATTTGTTGGAGTTTTTATACATCGATACCGACATTGATTTGACGTATATATCCTTAGCATTTGGAACGTTCATTCTATATCGAGTCATATATACCAACGATATGATCTTTAACCTACTTACCAGTGGTCGTGGTAAAATCCTATCGAATATGAGAGAACTCTATATCCTAACCGATGCCGATAAAAGAATCGTTGAGTTCAGTGAATTACTTTCAACCAAATACGGGGTCAAACCAGCCGAGTATGTCGGTAAAAAACTCGATGCTTTATATGAGGGTTTAAAAGACCAAATCGTATTTTATCGTAACTATGAAATCGATATCGATGTCACACAAAATAAAGACCATTACCACGTTAGAGAACGCAAATTCTATATTCAAAAAAACCACTATGGGTTTATGATTCTTTTATACGATGAAACCCAAGTATTCAAACTCTTAAGAGAACTCAATCAACTCTCGAATTTTGACGCGATGACGGGGTTAAACAACCGTAATTATATTGAAAACAAATTAAAGACTTATAATAATCAACCGAAGCTAGGCATCATATCTTTAGACCTCAATGGTTTAAAAGTCAATAATGACTATTTAGGCCATGAGCGTGGCGATTTCTTATTAAAGGCAGTATCGAATAAAATGAAGCTAGCCATGTCTACCGTAGATAAAAAAGAAATCGCCAGAATTGGTGGAGATGAGTTTTTGATTTTAATCCCGAATACGAATCCAAAAATATTAAATGCATTGAAGGCTCAAATCATTGAGTTATGTGAACACAAAGATTTATTAGAAAGCATCAGTGTTTCGATTGGTACAGCCTATGATGAAACGGGTAGTACTTTAATCTATGAATTAATCAAAATCGCAGACGCAGACATGTACACAATGAAGTCAGAAACCAGTGCGAAATATACACAAGCCATCATTGATTATGTGAAGAAGAAAACCGAATTCATGAGATAACTTTTTTATAAGGGATTGTGTGAAGCAATCTCTTTTTTTATTAATTAGTGATTATCGATGATGAAATTACTAACATATCATGAGACTTGAAACCATATTTCTTGTATAATGTAACATGAGGTTTATTATGAAAAAAATTTGGATTGGATTGATTTTGATTGTGATGGTTACAAGTATCGTAATCTCAATCGTGACTTTATTAAAACCAAAACTTAGCCACCAACAACAAGGACTTTCCACATCAGCATTGATCCACGATGGGGATTTTTATATCTATAATGGCAGAAGACTTCAAAAATCGTTCATCAAAGGCGTGAACATTGGGGCGACCAAACCAGGACACTTTCCGGGTGAACTTGCCATCACAAAGATTGAATATTTGAGGTGGTTTGTTCAAATCTCTGAAATGAACGCGAATACGATTCGCGTATACACCACCATGACTCCAGCTTTTTATGAAGCCTTGTATGAATTCAATGAAAGAAGCAGTAAAAAGCTTTATGTGATGCATGGTTTATGGCTCAATGAAGATAAGATTAAGTCGATTCATGACCCATATGCTGAAGATAACCATCTTTTAGATGAATTCATCGCTGATGGTAAAGATTTAGTCGATATCTTCCATGGCAACAAAACGTTAAACCCAAGACCCGGGTTCGCCAGTGGTCAATATACCTACGATGTTTCTAAATACATCATTGGTTGGATTTTAGGCGTGGAATGGGACCCATCGTTCGTGATGAATACCAACCAATTACACCCAACCCTAAACCACTATGAAGGCAATTTCTTATATACGGAAAATGCATCGCCATTTGAAGCCTTTTTGGCTCAAGTCGGTGATACTATTTTGTCATATGAAGCAGACAAATACGATACCACTAGACCAGTATCATTCACCAATTGGTTGACCACAGACCCGTTAACTCACCCCAACGAACCTGACCCGAAAGAAGATATGGCTGTGGTGAATGTTGAACACATCAAAACCACGAAGAAAGCGTTTGCAGGACAATACGCGTCTTACCATGTGTATCCATATTACCCAGAATTCATGAACTTTTCAGAAGCATACATCGATAAATATGACCCCATCAATACGTACCGTGCATATTTAGATGACTTAAATGATTTCCATAGCATGCCTGTTTTGGTCGCAGAATTTGGTGTGCCGTCTTCTCGTGGGAAAGCCCACGATGCGCGGTATTCTGGTTTTAATCAAGGCAGACACACCGAAAAGGAACAAGGTGAAATGATTGCTTCTATGGTGCATGATATCCACGCCTCAGGGAGTGTGGGTGCACTCATCTTTGCGTGGCAAGATGAATGGTTTAAACGCACGTGGAATACGATGGATTTTGACCTTGAATGGCAAAGACCTTTTTGGAGCAATGTCGAAACCAATGAACAAATGTTTGGTTTATTGACCTTTGAACCGGGTGAAACATTAAAGATTAAACTCGATGGTAAGGTGAACGATTGGGTAGAGATACCCTACCTCTCTACCACGGATTTAAAACTCAAAGCAACCCAAGATGAAAGGTATATCTATGTATTGGTAGAAGTAGAATCGATTTCAGAAGATACCATTTATATCGGAATCGATACCATCCCAAATCAAGGCAATTTGTCTTACCCAGCAGCCAACTTATCCTTTAACAGAGATGCGGATTTCTTAATATCCATCAGCAATGAATCACGTATCCAAGTTGACCCTTATTATGACGCATTCAGTCACTTGTATGGGGATATATTAGATATGGTGGATAAACCATTAGGGATGTATACCATCAATAGTGGGTTATTTACAGGCATGTATCTTGCGTTATCTAAAGAATTACACATACCAGGGACCAATGAAGTGATTCCGTTTTCTAAATATGAAGCAGGTTTATTGATTGAAGGTATATCGGACCCAAACCATAAAGACTATAATTCTTTAGCGGACTATTATCGAAACGATCAGTATATTGAAATTCGTATTCCGTATTTATTACTCAATATCATGGACCCTTCAACAAAGACTAGAATGTCAAACTTTAAGGGTGACAATGTCTTCACTGGTGAAGCCTTTGAAAGTATTTATATCGGGGTTGGAACAACAAGTTCAAGTATAACTTTAAACCCATTTACATGGGATAATTGGGAATACCCTACTTATCATGAACGATTGAAGCAATCCTACTATATCGTTCAGGAGACATTAAAAAAGTATTAAAACATACAAATACTCAGCACCTTTTATATGTAGATGCTGAGTTTATTTTTTACAGAATTCGACGCATATAATGAATCATCTAAATAAATATAGTTTTTGTTATCAAAAAAGGTATAATTTAAGTAGACGTGAATTCGAGGAGGCTATTCTTTATGTGTCTATTTTGTAATCAAAATGATCTTAAAATCATCTATCAAAATACTTTTGTTTATGCCATTTATGATGGCTTTCCTGTGAATCCTAGTCATACACTCATCATCACGAAAAGGCATGTTTCAAACTACTTTGATTTAACGATAGAGGAAAAACAATCGATCGATGAAGCTTTGATGTATATGAAATCAAAATTGGATAAGGAATTTCATCCAGATGGTTACAATATCGGAATCAATAACGGTGAGGCGGCTGGTCAAACGATTATGCATCTACATGTACATTTGATTCCACGTTATCATGGGGATACCCCCCAACCACGTGGTGGTGTTAGAGGCGTCATTCCTGGAAAGATGAGTTACTGATGGATACCTATATTAAACAATGGTTTGATATCTTAAATGGGATGTCTAACGATAACACCTATAAATTAGCATGGGGCAGAGCCATCGTCGAATGTGTCTCATGCAATGAAGGATTCAAAATCGAATCCAATTATAGAATCTCATTTGATTCAATCGCTAAGAACATGCTTAAGTATTACTGGAATCAAACCTTCTTTTTCAATTTAAAACAAAGTGCTAGTTATGAGCATCCACCGATTGTTGTTCAGTTGACCAGTGAATTGATTGAAATTTACAAAACACAAGTATCCAATATTCCTGTATGGTTTGATAAAGCCATCACTGATATCGATGCTGCAATTATCGGGAAAACCGTCCAAAAGATATCTAGTGTATTAAAAGTAGATGTTTCTTGGCGATTCATGATTTTAGACAAAGAATCATTAGCCGTTTATCAACTAAATAAAAAACAAAAATACATCGAAATGACATTAGAACAATCGAGTTCATTGAAAGCATACAGCGAGGTATTAATTCAACTGTTTAATTATAAGTGGGCACAACTATTAGAAAAATACAATACACAGCCACGCATTGTTTCCAAGGTCAAAGGCTCATCCGATAATAAGTTAAAGCGTAATAACCTTTCTAAATATAAAGACATTTTGATGTTACTGTACAAGGATGAAATTCGAGATTTTTATACCGATGAAGTTATTTCAATTGAAGATATTTCAGTGGATCATTTTATTCCTTGGTCTTTTATGTATTCAGATGACTTATGGAATTTGGTTATCACTTCAAAATCGAATAATAGCTCCAAATCAAATAAACCACCTAAAGATAGTTATATTCAGAAGTTAGAAGAACGCAATCAAAAACTATTGGAACTCATCCAAGACTCAAAACAAAAAGAAGAACTTTTAGCATCATTGGAGCATCATTATATTACTAAGTTTTACCAATCATTGATATCCTAGGATGGTATGATTAAACCAAAACATTCACTTGTAAACAAACTGATTTCGATTTGTGTTTGAATTACCAACTTAGATGTATAAAAGTATAATAAGTTATATCATTACTAAAAATCATGCTTATGCTTGATTTTTTTTATTAATCCATGATCTTGACATATATATTAAATCATGATCTAATTAAATTAAGTCTATGGATTCATGTGTGAATATCAATTGGGAAATTTGTACCTTTTACACAAGCTGAAAATGACAAATAAAATGAGAAGAGGAAAAATCATGTTTGATAAATACTATGGAGAGTTGGTTGAACTTTATTTTGAAAATGATCATACAATAATAAGCAAGAACTCGGATTTAGAAGAGTTGTTGCCAAGACTATTTTTGCATTATCAAGTGTATAATGCGGATCCAGTGGCTATTGATGAGTTGGAAGAAAATATCATTAAAAACAGTTATATTCAAGCAATAATGCCTAGTCTTGTTGATGAGCAAAGTTTTGATATATATGGGACCGTTAAAAAAGAAGAACTTGACCCAACAAAAATCATTTCAAGATTGGATAAAATTGACCAATTGATCGTTAATGCAATTAATGGGATTAGTAATAACGAAACAAGATCCATTAGAGAGCAGTTGTTAAAACTAAATGCGATAAACCATTCCGAATTAAATGTGATGCTTTTATCAGATGCTTTTTTGGATTTTACCCTTAAAAGCGAACTTAAAAATGTAATATCTAACTATAAAGGACAGTTAAGTACAATTAGTTTTAACATCATTTTTGGAGATGATATACAGGAGACACTATTTGATATTGACTCACCGACATTATTCGTAAAACAAGGACAACTCAATTTACTGGATAAAAACTCTCTTATGTATCATGGCAATGAAAAATCTTTAGTGACTAGTATATCAGCCAAATCACTTAAGGAAGTATTTATTCGATCTGCCAATAATGGATTATTTGCTAGTAATCTCAGATACTATGTTAAATCAGCAAAAATTGATGAAAACATAAAGCATACAATTCAATTCGAACCAGAAAAATTTTGGTATTTTAATAACGGGATTATCATTACTTGTGAAGATTACTGGATTGAAGATGACACAATACATTTATCAAACTTTTCAATTGTCAATGGTGGACAAACTACCAATTTGATTGGTAATACAGAGTTTGAAGAGGATTTCCCAATATTATGTAAAATCATTAAACCAAAGTATGATAATTATGAGGAAAATTTGCTATTTTTAACAAAAATCGCAGAGACAAGTAATACTCAAAAACCTATTAAAACTAAGGATCTCATAGCAAATCGTATTGAACAGCATAGACTTAAAAAACAAATGAATGATATTGGAATATATCTCCAGGTTAAACGTGGTGAAAAAATCAATAAGGCAATTTATAAAGAACCATGGCAGAATGCTACTAATGATGAAATGGGTCAAATGATATTTTCATTTATCTATCAACACCCTGGTCTTGCTAGAAATAGTAAAAATAAAATGTTATCACATGAACCATATTACAGAAAAATATATAAAAATACATACAGTTCAAATTTATTGATGTCATTTCAATTTTTAAAAATCGAATATCATAAATGGAAAAATTACATATCTAGAGATGCTCAAAGTTCACCAGAATTGATTGGTATGGCAAAAAATGGGTTCTTTTGGATGTTAGGTATATTGGGATTTCTAACTAAAATGTATTACAATGATGAATTGAGATATTTACTAAGTAAACAGGATTCATTGTTTCCAACAAGAATCAATGAGTTTATGCCTTATGTATCACAAAATGATATTGGGCAAATAATGTTAATAGAAGATTTTGACGAATTCACCAAAAGATCTAGAAGTTACGACTTATTTGATTTCATCTTTAAAGAAATAGCGATACCAACATATTTAAGGTTTAAGGAGCAAAATCCAGCCTATGCATATTCAAACTTTACGAAAAATGATAATAGTTATTATAGACATGTATTGACCTATGTAGCATTTAAATTCAGAACGGATTCCAAATTCGGTTATGAGGTATTAAATAGATACTTATCACCAAAATCACAAGAAAATTTCGCTAGATTGTTATCAGCTGAAGAGATTGAAGACATAGACAAACCACAGTTGTCAGATGCCTTAATGGATTTTAGAAAAAGAAAGTATAGTGAACTTAACAAAACGGTTCCAGCATACTATATATTAACAAACAAGCAAATCGATAAAATATCGGTCTCGTTGCCGAAGACAACACAACAATTGGTATCCGAGTGTAAATTAAGCATAACGCAAGTAAGTAAGTACGGTGAAGAAATAATTAAAATCGTATCGAAATACCTTCCAACAAACAATAGATGATTAGTTCAAATTATTTCACAATAAGTAGAATCAATTTTGTTTCATAATTTACTGTCTTTCGATGATTAAAATTGAACATATTGTGCGTTACTTGAGTTTGTCGTCTGATGCGTAATTAAATAATCTGCAATAATAGCAATAAAACCATGCGGTAAAGGCATGGTTTTATTGTTTAACTGGATTTTGTGGCTCTATTTTTAAAATGAGGACACATATTATTTAAGGCAAATGAATTATTTTACAGTTTAACCCTTTTGGCTTGGGTATTATTGGCTTATGAATGTAACATATATTTATTATTAGGCTATTTGTTTCTGTTTATTGTAACCGTTACAGTTAACTGATATAATAAAGTTAATGAGAAGATTCTAATTATTGAAAGGATAGATAAAATGGATAAAAAACTAATACTTGGTTTAGATATTGGTATTACTTCAGTTGGTTGGGGAATCATAGATGATAGCAATAAAATAGTTAAAGCAGGCGTTCGGCTTTTTGAAGAGGCAGATTCTGAAGACAATACAAAACGACGCAGTTTTAGAAGTCAAAGACGTTTAAAAAATCGTAGGAAATTACGAATTTTAGATATGCGTCAACTACTTTTTGATAATAAAATCATCCCAGTAATTGACTACAAACCTAAAGCAGATCCATATCATTCTCGATTAAAAGGTTTAACATGCAAATTAACCGCTGATGAATTGGCTTCCGCATTAATTCAATATTCAAAGCGTCGGGGTTCGAATTTAGAGACAGTAGAAGAAACGAAAAATGAAGAAAGTCCGAAGTTCATTCTTCAAAAGCATGATAACATGTTACATAAAGAAAAACACATAGTTCATCTTCAAATAGATGCTTTAAACCAGTTTGGAAGCATTCGTGGTCATGAAAATGTATATAGAACCATTCAGTATGAAAATGAAATAAAACAAATGCTCTTTGTGCAGGAAATGTCAGACAAGTTCACATCAAGTGTTTTATCCATCATTAGAAGAAGACGTCACTTTTCAGATGGACCAGGTAGTTTGAATTCGCCAACCCCATACGGCAGATATAGAAGTGTTGAGCAAAAAATTAAACATGATCTTATCTCTAGTTTTACTGAGATTGAGCGAAACCAATATAAAAAAGCTAAGTTTACAATTCATCGTGAGGGTATTGATTACCTTGTACTATCTTCTGGTGATATTATTAACAAACAACCCCTAAATTTAATCGAAATCATGCGGGGTAAATGTTCAATTTATCCGGAGGAATTAAGAGCACCTAAAAATGCACTGTCAGCTGAAATTTATAATTTATTGAATGACTTAAATAACCTGACTATAATTTCTCAAGATAATCGTAAATTATCGAGAGATGAAAAAGAAAAAGCCCTTCAATTCTTAATTCATAATGGATACTTTAAACCTAAAGGTGTAAAAGGTTTATTAAAACAACTAGGTTTTGATTTATCAGATATTAAAGGGTTTAGAGTGAACAATAAGAATGAACCATTAATTTCAGAACTTGAAGGTTACTTTAAGATTAGAAAAGCACTAAACGATGAGACAAATTTGGATTCATTTAATAACGAATTATATGATACAATAGCCGAAATTTTGACATCTACATTAGTCATTGATGAAAGAGTTAAATTGCTTGAAACTTTGGGATTAACTCCAAAATCAGTTAAAGTTTTAGCAGAGTTAAGTGGTATAAATGGTTACCATTCATTCTCACTAAAGGCATTAAGAATATTAGATAATGAATTATTGAACAATGATTATAATGCCCAACAAATCATCAAACTAACCGATAAGTTGAACAACAACAATACCCTTTCATTAAGCGATAGTGTTATTTTATCACCTGTGGCAAGGAGAGCCCAACAGGAAGCATTTAAAGTTGTGGATGCTCTAATGAAAACCTATGGACAATTTGATCGAATAGTAATAGAAACAACAAGAGATAAAAATTCTAAAGAACAGGCTGCTAATATTAGAGATCGACAAAAGAAACAAGAAAAATCTAAAATAGAAGCTGAGAATGAACTTAAAGAATTGATTGGAGATACGAATATAGATGTAAAACCAATCATGATTCAAAAACTCAGACTTTATAAAGAACAAAATGGTAAATGTGCCTACTCGGGAACACAAATAAACCTACATAAACTGATTACTGATCCTAAAGCATATGAAGTAGATCACATCATTCCATTTTCGATTTCATTGGATGATTCGTATCATAACAAGGTATTAATTACACCATTAGCAAATCAAATCAAAGGGAACTTAACACCATTTAGTTATTTTAAGTCTGGCAAAGTAGATAGTCGCTTTTTGATTCAAAATTATGAGACATTTAAAGAAATTGTGCTAAATAACCCAAATATTTCTCGCAATAAAAAAGCAAATCTATTGGATGAAAGAGATATTACAAAGTACGATGTCATGAAAGAATTTATTAATCGAAATCTCGTGGATACATCTTATGCCATTAAGGCATTCATGATGACATTAAAACAATATTTTGAGAATCATAACATTGAGACAACTGTAACTACTATAAAAGGAAAACAAACGGATTTATTTAGAAATATTGCGAAAACTCAATGGTATAGAGATAATCCGGATTCAAATGATAATAACCCATTTAATAAGGATCGAAACATATATTCACATCATGCAATAGATGCTTTGATTATCGCTGGATTAAGCAACCAAAAGCTTTTTAGTTACTTATTCAATGTAACTAAGAATGAGTCGGGTATTGTACACAATCCAAAAACTGGTGAGCTATTTGAAGCAGATCCGAAGAAAGATAGTAAGTTCATCATGTTTTGTAAATCGATAAGCAATTTGAGCGATACTGACATTCAATTTTCATGGAAAAAAGATACTAAACCAAATCGTAGCATATCCGATCAAACAATCTATTCTACACGTAGTTTTGGTGGTACCCATTACGTCATAAAAAAATATAAGAACATTTATGAAATGAAGAAAGACGATCTTGCAAAAATATTCGAAGACGATAAAAAGAAACAAAATTTACTCATGTACATGCACGATAAAGTATCTTATGACCATATTGAAAAAGCATACCTGCAGTATAGACATGAACCAAAACCATTTCTTGCATATCAGCAAAACCACGGGAAATTGAGAAAACATGGTAAAATTGATGGACCAGTTATTACTGATTTAAAATACAAAGAAGATCAGTTAGGCAACAGTATCGATATTACCAAATCTCGATCTGATAAAAAGAAAGTTGTATTGCTTCAAGTATCCCCTTATCGAATCGATTTATATAAATCAGACGATGGAGAGTACAAGTTTATTACTCTTAGATATAGTAATTTCAAGAAACAAGGCAAAAAATATATTTTATCGCAGAGCTTTTATACTAACAAGCTCTCAGAAAAAAACATTGATAGTAAGTATCAATTTCTATATTCATTACACCGAAATGAAATAGTTGAAATTGTAACATTTGAAGGTTTATCTAAATTTTATCGATTCATCGGTACGAATAATGACTTTAAGAATATGATTGAAGTTAAGTCTATAAACATAAAAGATGATAAGCAGGTTATGTTATCTATTGGAAAAAAAATCAAGTCCATTCAAAAGTATCATGTAAATACAATTGGAAAGTTGTTCGTTGCTAATAAAGAGGTCTTGAAACTGGAAATATAATTTGTTATAATACTAATGTATCCTAGTAGCAGGGATACTTAGGTAGCAAAGGTTTAGAGGACCTAGCAAGACAAGGGAGATATTCCCGAAATCGAACCCACTTTCGAGTGGGTTCTCTTTTTTTATATTATGAGTTGGAGAATTATTTATATCGAAGAATCTGACTATCTGTCACTTTATTTAGACAATATGAAGATAGTCAAAAATGAAGAAGACATCTTAATTCCATTGGCTGATATTAACACCATCATCATTGACAACTATAAAACAACATTATCCGTACATTTATTAAATGCTTTATGTGAAAATAATATCAATGTTGTACTTTGTAATATTGAGCACTTACCCTCATCGTTGGTCATTCCATATGGTGGGGCTTCTCAGGCATCAATTAATTTGAGAAGGCAGATTGAATGGGATTCTTTACAAAAAAAATATGTACATCAACAAATCATTAAATCTAAAATTTTCAATCAATTATCTGTGTTAAAACATCTGAAAAAGTCAGAAGAGGTAATTAATCATCTCGAAACTTTTCATAGTCAAGTTGAACTGGGAGATAATAGCAATCGTGAAGGTTTAGCAGCAAAAATGTATTTCCGTGCATTATTTGGTTCGGATTTTAAACGATTTGAGGAAGACATTATCAATGCAGCTATGAATTATGGGTATGCTATATTAAGATCGCAAATTGCCAAATATATCTTTGCTAAGGGATATCACCCTTCATTGGGGATATTTCACAAAGGCCCGACTAATTTATTCAATTTGGCGGATGACATTATAGAACCATTTCGTCCTCATATTGATTTATGGGTTCATAACCATTTAACTAACGAAAAAATCTTTACCAAAGATCATCGGTTAGAGTTGATTAAATTAACTACACATAATATTGAGTTTAAGGATGTAAAACAGACTGTAACAAATACGATAAGAGAGTATATCGATCACATTATATCCATTCTGGAATCAAATGAAGAAAAACAAATTCATCATCCAAGGTTATTATTTAATGGATTATGAAATTATGAGACTCATTGTAATGTTTGATTTACCAGTTAAATCCAAAAAAGATCGACGAACTTATGCTTTATTCAGAAAATATCTCATATCAAAAGGTTACTTAATGTTGCAATACTCAGTATATTCGAAAATCTTACCTAATCGTGATGCAGCTACGAATCATATATCTATCTTAAAGAAAGAATGTCCTAAAAAGGGACAAATTAGACTCTTAATGTTAACTGAAAAGCAATATTCAAAAATGGAAATTATTATTGGAGGGATTAGTCGCCAAGAGCGTATTTTAACAATTGATCCGCTGATTCTTTTATAGGAGGCATAATGCACAAAATTGATATTATAATAAACAATCAAAAAATCAATTTTAGTTTTGGTCCCTTAAAGTTTATCACAGGGAGCAACATAGAACTAAAATATGAAGTTATTAGAACATTAAGAAGACATTTTTCCGGAATTGATTCAACAGAATATGCGATAGAGAATGGTCTGGTTTGTGGAATAAAAATTGACGATAAACCTTTGGACACTAAAAGATGGAAGTACTATGAAATACAGTCGAGGTTTGATTTTGACTATGATTTGAAATTAGGATCAAAGTCACTTTCACTAAAGTACTTAGAATCGGCTTTGGTTAATATTGAGTACGAACCATTGATTCAGACAATAAACAACCTGTTTAAAGACTTAGAAATAATGATTGAGGATATGTTAAATGTTATCGAATCCGAGATTGAAATCAAGGCGATTTTGCCAGAAATATCACTGAAGACAATTCTTAAATTAATTGAACTGAACTTATATAAAGATGATTTAAAAATGAATATGTATGACATAAGTATAACGAACTTAATCGAACTTCAAGTAAGAATAGTTAAAAAGATTGCAGAAATGAATCCCCATAATGAATACATTATTTGTATAGAAACATTAGAGCTGTCAAATCAATTGATGAAAGAGGTGGAGGATCATCGAATTTCCAATTTGAATTTCCTAATAATTACTGAAGACAAAATAAAAACGAATGTCAGTAATGTTGTTAATTTTTCAAGCAAGATTATAGATTTTGCTAATGAAGTGGATTTATATAACGAAATAATAATGGAAGCAGAATTTCAAATGTCAATGGATTTGTTAAAAGAATATTTATCAGCTTATCTCACCAAAGATGAATTCTTCGGTCAAAAAATTACAAAATATCTCTAAAATTCAAATAAAATGATATAATTAATTTGAGGTTTTGCTACCCTCTAAATTTTTGCTACCTAAATACCTATGAATAAAGAATTTACTATCACATCAGGTTTTGCTACCCTCTAAATTTTTGCTACCTAAATACAAATGAGTGCATAAGGTGAAAGAAAACACGGTTTTGCTACCCTCTAAATTTTTGCTACCTAAATACATAAAGTTTTAACTAGTAATCGCTATTTATGTTTTGCTACCCTCTAAATTTTTGCTACCTAAATACGAGAAATTAGGTATGCATGAACATGTGTATGTTTTGCTACCCTCTAAATTTTTGCTACCTAAATACGAACTTTATAACCCATTTATAAATGATTTCGTTTTGCTACCCTCTAAATTTTTGCTACCTAAATACTGAAGGAACTTTCTAACAAGGCTAAGAAGCGTTTTGCTACCCTCTAAATTTTTGCTACCTAAATACAAGATGAAGCAATTTCCGCTATTAACACCTGTTTTGCTACCCTCTAAATTTTTGCTACCTAAATACAGAAATGCTCAAATTAAGACACTAGCTTCAGTTTTGCTACCCTCTAAATTTTTGCTACCTAAATACTGAGAATGCAGTTGTGAATTCAGCATCAGTGTTTTGCTACCCTCTAAATTTTTGCTACCTAAATACATAAACTCCGAAAATGTTGCCATAAGGATCGTTTTGCTACCCTCTAAATTTTTGCTACCTAAATACTTCACGATCGATGGTGTATCCGTGCCATTCGTTTTGCTACCCTCTAAATTTTTGCTACCTAAATACTTTGCAATATCAATGAGTGGTGCTAATTGGGTTTTGCTACCCTCTAAATTTTTGCTACCTAAATACGAACAGATTCAACTAGAAACGATTCAAGAAGTTTTGCTACCCTCTAAATTTTTGCTACCTAAATACCATGGCAAAGGGTAAAGGCTTTAGAGTTAAGTTTTGCTACCCTCTAAATTTTTGCTACCTAAATACTCAATGTTTTTGAAAAGCGCTTAAGCGCGTGTTTTGCTACCCTCTAAATTTTTGCTACCTAAATACGCCTCTTTATAAGAGTCGATGGAGTCAAAGGTTTTGCTACCCTCTAAATTTTTGCTACCTAAATACCAAAAAACGATAACATATACGGGTTGATTGGTTTTGCTACCCTCTAAATTTTTGCTACCTAAATACTCTTTTTGTATTGTCAAGATTTTGGGAGGGGTTTTGCTACCCTCTAAATTTTTGCTACCTAAATACTCGACTGCAGCGAAAGTGACAGATTGTTCTGTTTTGCTACCCTCTAAATTTTTGCTACCTAAATACTTCTGAATGGTGCTGGTTCGTTGGTTGCTAGTTTTGCTACCCTCTAAATTTTTGCTACCTAAATACCGATGAATACAATTTCCATATCAACCATGTGTTTTGCTACCCTCTAAATTTTTGCTACCTAAATACTCAAATATCACTAAGTGAAATGAGTTATCTGTTTTGCTACCCTCTAAATTTTTGCTACCTAAATACTCAAATATCACTAAGTGAAATGAGTTATCTGTTTTGCTACCCTCTAAATTTTTGCTACCTAAATACTCACTGTTCTTTCTAATACATACGCAGGTAGTTTTGCTACCCTCTAAATTTTTGCTACCTAAATACATGTGAGGCCCATCAAAACCACTGCAACGAGTTTTGCTACCCTCTAAATTTTTGCTACCTAAATACTCTAGGATTAATTCACTGTCGGTAACGGCTGTTTTGCTACCCTCTAAATTTTTGCTACCTAAATACGAAAACAACTATTTGTATTTTGATGCACAAGTTTTGCTACCCTCTAAATTTTTGCTACCTAAATACTATTCATCTCGCTGAGTGTTGCGTTGAAGCGTTTTGCTACCCTCTAAATTTTTGCTACCTAAATACGAAATCACCAACCGCATTGTGAACGTCTGCGTTTTGCTACCCTCTAAATTTTTGCTACCTAAATACGTATTGCTTCACCTACACGAACAGTATCATGTTTTGCTACCCTCTAAATTTTTGCTACCTAAATACCCAGTACCAGGTGCTGCATGGACGATACTAGTTTTGCTACCCTCTAAATTTTTGCTACCTAGATACAATGACCTATTCTATTTAATGATTTCATTAGTTTTGCTACTAAAAACAATATTTAAAACATGACATCAGAACTATTAATAAACACCTATAATCAGGTGCTTTTTATTTATGTTTAAAATTATTATTTCAGTTTATTGTAACCACTTCGTTAACTTGTTATAATGTTATTATGTTATCGATATTTAATTATTGGAGGGTTTATCTTGAGAGTCATATATAATTGGGCATCTTTGTTTAAAGATATCCCTAAAAACAAAAGAAATACATACCATCAGAAAATTTTCGAATTCATCGAGGATGTAACAAAAGCGAAACTCATCAACGACTATATCATTAAAAAATACACGTTAAAAAAAATGAACGGAACTAAAGGTATTTTCAAGTTTTATGCGAATAATGATGGTACCCGTTGTTTAATTAAGTACGATGAATCAGATGAGCTTATCTTCAATAAAGAACCCGGTATCATCATATTAAAAGTGACATCTCATGACCAACAAGGTGAAGTTGCGAGAAGAATGGATCAAAGGTTCTATGAATACGATGAATTCCTTTATGGCAATGATGATATTGTAGGGAATGATGAGAATTTAGAAGAACTATTGTCTAGAGAATACATGAAGAGTATTTTTATTCCAGACAATATGTCGATGGAACAAATCGCTGAAATTATTTCAGATGATGATACACGTACTGTGTATCCGCCATCAAGTACTCAAAAAAAGGCTTTATTAAGCAATTTACCAATATTAGTACTTGGTTGTGCAGGCAGTGGTAAAACATTAATTGAAGTATGTAAATCCTTAAAATTGGCTCATAACGATGTGGAACAAGCTTATTTTACCTATACCAATGGTCTTAAAGACATGTCTGAAAGTATATATAAAAAATATGAGCATGTTCCAGGTCTTATAGGAAAAACCACATTTTACTCCATTCGTGAATACATGGTTGAAGCTTTAGAATTGACTTCTCGTAATTATATGAACTATGAAAGGTTCAAAAAGTTTTTGGTTGAAGAGAAAATATACCAAAGACTTAAATCTTTGGAAAAAATTCAAAAAGTAGAATTATGGATTGAAATCCGAGGTGTCATTAAAGGGTATTTAGGTAACGCATATTATAGAAATCTTGAAGTTAAGAATTTGAATGTAATTAAGAATCCAGAATTGGTGAATCGATTAACCAAAGAAGGTATCCTTGAGTTTCATAATAAAAAAAGATTATATTACATCAAAGATGGCGAAAAATTGAGGAAAATCGCAGATGAAAACCCAATTTTAAGACTAGAATTATTTAAAAATGATTTCTATAGCCATACCATTGATCATTATAGTTATATTGAATTGAATGAAGGTTACTCAAGATTTACTAAAGATGAACGATCTGCCATTCTTGAGTTTGTTGAAAAATATTATCAACCATATCTGGATAAATATGAACTCTTTGATGACAATGATTTAGCGAGAAGACTCATCATTGAGAATCATAAAAAACATATCCAAAAATTTGATTCCGTATTCATAGATGAGGTCCAGGATTTGTCTGAGATGCAAATATATGCGTTGATGCATCTGAGTCGTCAACCAGGCAATGTATTCATGGCTGGTGACGTCTCACAAATCATCAATCCAACCCTATTTAAAAGTGGTAGACCAGGGGTGTTACTACGAAATCGACTCGATGTACAATGGTCTAATAATAATGTCAATGTCTTAAGTGAAAATTACCGGAACAGTCGCGATATTGTTGAAGTTGCGAATAAACTCGTTGCGATTAGAAAAGAACGTTTGGGTAGTTATTCCGAATACATCATTGAAGAACCCATCAAAATTGAAAAAAGTGATGGCTTGCCAGCACTGCTCGATGTTAAACAACACGAAATATTGGATGCCATTAGACTATGGATTGACGTACCGAAAGTCGCCATTGTGGTATCTGGTGATACAGCTAAAACCAATCTTGCAAATGATATAAATATTGATACCAAGAAACAAGGGTCCAATATTTATACAGTTCAAGAAATCAAAGGTCGTGAATTTGATAAAGTCATTTTATATAACATCGTCACAGATTATGCGGATATGTGGAAACAAATCATGACGACTTATGTCAAAGACAGACAAGAACATTATCAGTTTTATTTCAATCTATTTTACGTCGCACTCACCCGTGCACGTAAAAACCTTTATTTGTTTGAACAAGATCAAAACATAGAAATCATTCATTCGTTGTCCCCGTTATTTGAACGTGTTACCAACAACGTCATCAACATACTGGATATTTCTGAATATCAAAGTAACGATGAAATGTTTGAACAAGCCATGAAACATTTCACCAATGAAGAGTATGATCGAGCAAAAATATACTTCCATCATTTAGGTATGAAAAAAGAAGTCGTTGTTTGTCGTGGGTACGAACTCATTCAAAGAGGCGATTTTAATGAGGGTATTGGCTTGTTATACAGGTTCAAAGATCATCAAGAAAGTTTGTTTAAATATACAGATACCAAGGATACCCCATTATTCCACTTTTTGGTAGGTTATAAGTATAAGAAACTGTCCCTCAAGCAAATATCAGATTCACTTGGTAATCAAAGCTTGATTGATTTAATGATTAAGTACAAAGAAGATAAGAACTATGTCAATTTGTATACAGATACACTCGACTTAATGCAAGAAATTCAAAAATACCGAATCAATCTAGAACTAGGAGACCACTATGGAAGAATTAGTCAAAAAGATAGAAGCAACCTATGAGGAATTACTCAATACAATTAAAAAAGTGAATGCTTTGACTCAAACCATCGATGATTTAAAGGTGACCACCACTCAAATCATTGAAAAGTACACAGAGACTTTAGACCAATCCAAAATTGAAAAAGCAAAACTCAGTACTGAGAAGACTTTACAAGTGATGGTTGACGACATCAAAAAGATTGAAAACCTCATGGGTAATGTCGAAATGGCAAAACAAAATGTTGCAGACTTAATAAGTCTTTTTACCAATCGAATGGCTTCTTTAGAAGATACGTTAAAGAAAACCAAAACCCCCATTCAAGAGATTGATCAAAAACTGATTAAATACATCAAAGAAGCTGAGAAGAATGCAGAACTTGGTATGAAACGCTTTAATCAAGCAGCACAACTGGTAGATGCGAAAGAAGAAATCAAGAAGTACGATGAGCTGATTACCCTCCAAAGAGAAAACAATAAACTCATCAAACAATTGATGGCCAAAATGGCTACGAATGCCGGTGAAAATCAATCAGTATTGCCAAATGGTGGTCCGAAACTAGAACCATTTGCTGCACCAAAAATCAAGAAAGATAATATCGTGTTAGACAATACGAAGAAATGAGTGAACTTGTGCCTAGTTTAACCATTCGCCCTTTTACAACCAAAGACTTTAATGACATCCATGCCTATGCTTCTAATCCGGAAACCACCCAATACATGCTCTGGGGTCCAAATACCATACAAGACACCGAAGACTTCATCGACTATGTCGTCGTTTGTTACGCTCAAACGCCCATTACACGCTATGAATATGGGATTGAATACGAAGGTAAAATTATCGGTGGTATCTGCTTAATCATTGAAGATGATGAACCAGAAAAAGCGGAAATTGGTTGGATTTTACATGAAGATTATCATCGAAGAGGTATCATGTATCAAACAGCTAAAGAAATGATTGCTTTCGCGAAATCACTAGGGATAACCACCCTTCACGCAAACGCCGATTCCAGAAATGTTGCTTCCTATAAACTGATGGAAAAACTAGGGATGAAGCACATCTCTACCAAATTTCACAGCCGATACAACAAACGCACCAAACAAACCGATTTGGATGAAGTCTATTATGAAATGAAACTAAAATGAAATTGACTAAAAAGAATTCACCATTGGGTGAGTTCTTTTCTTTAGTAAAGTAGAAGTAAAATATCAATCATATATCCTTTGGATAATGTAAGAATAATGTTAGAATAGTAACATAGAATGGAGGGGATGACCATGGCACTTAAAAAGAACTTATTATTGGATGCGTTAGACCGTATGCGTGATCAAATGCGTCTTGAAGCCAAAAAACCGGATGGTTCATACCCAACCGTTTGTAGCGATGAAGTCTTAAAAGACATCTCTATTAAAAAACCACTCAAGGTGAGTGATTTTTTAGGCATCGCCGGTGTGAATGATGAATTCATGGAAAAATACGCCTCCAGGTTTTTAAATGTCATCAAAATCTATCAAACGATGGTATCGGATGAAAAAGTAGTCTCTAAAGAAGCGTATAAAGTCTTAGACCATTATAAAGACCGATTGACCAATGTATCAAGAACCAACCCAAACCTCTATTTAGGTCGAATCGAAAAAAATCATACCTTTGATTTAACCCACGTCATGAATGATGACTTATCTTTATTCTTATTGTCACCAAAGAAAACCACGTTCATTATTAAAATCGAGTCAGAAACTTTACTCAACCATTTGACCACACTGTACCGTGAGGTCAATAAGACCTATAAAGAAACAGGTTCTTATGACTTATACATCGCCACCTTATTCATCGAAGGGATTTTTAAGAAAGACTTATTTGGCATCAAAGCCCCATTAATCTTTATCCCAGTCAAATTGATTCGTGAAAAACGTATATTCAAACTGGTTAAAGATTTGGATAAGGACATCTTACTCAATAAAGACTTGATTCTTGCGAGTCAAAAGCTAGACCAAATGAATGTATCGATTGAAACCCCACAAATCAAAGACTACAGTGAAAAAACCATCAAAGAGGTCGTCATCCCATTTTATAAATCCCATGGTTTTGAAGTGAAACTCAATGAGTTCAATACCTATACGACATTTAAGAGTGAACTCAAGGACACTTTCATGAAAAAGAAGAAAGGTGTGTTTGAAACCTTTAATTATTTGGTTTTAGGCAGATACCAGCTATTTTCTTCTGAACTTCAAAAAGACATGGCTGAAATTTTGAAACAACACAAATACAATGCCTTACTCGAAGGGTTGATTGAAGAATCTGGCTTAGACAAACCAGAAAAACCCTTGAGTTATGCGATATCCAACGGGGCCATCCAAGAAGATAAAATCTCCTATATCAACGATTTAAACTATGCTCAAGAAAAAGTCATTGAACTTTTAAATAAAGAAAAGAAACTCGTCGTGTGGGGTCCCCCAGGGACGGGTAAATCTCAAACGATCACGAGTTTGATCGCCTCAGCTATCTTAAAAGGCGAAAACGTCTTAATCGTCTCTGAAAAGAAAGTGGCTTTAGATGTCATCTACAAGCGGCTCAAATCGGCCTCTAAATATGTGATGTTCATCGATGACATCGAGAATAAGCCTTATTTCTATCAAAAGATTGCTCAAATGCTCGATACGACCGCGCCAAAACGCACCATCGATAACGACATTTACCGCTTAGAAAATGATATCCAAAAACTGTTAGAAACGATGGACCAGGCTTTAGATTTGATGTATCACCAATCGGTTCAAGATATCCCGATTTATCAAATGTATGAACGCTTCATCAAAGATAAAGACGTTCATCCAACCTTATCTCCAAAACAAGTGACCCAAGCGTTCATCCAAGCCTTTGGTGTTTTGGATTTTAATATCATCAAATCATTAGAACTGGCTTTCCAAAAAGATGCACATTTGAAGTCCTACCTCGCGTATGAAGCCATCTTACAACAATATACAATGGTCAAATCATTTGAAAAAGCCATCTCTAGAAGCAGTATCGCTGAATACGCTTTATTCCATGAAGATTTTGTAAAAGTTTATGAGACATACCATAAAGCAGGGTTCTTCAAAAAAAGAAGACTACTCAAAGATTTCACATTAAATCATGGGTTGAAATTGTTGTTTATCACGAAGAAAAAGAAGGTATCGAAGGCTTATATTCAAGCCATTTTTAAAGACCCATCATTTGAGACCTATATTTTTGAACACATCAAAGAACTCAACAAGCTTCAAACCAAACATGACCATTTGTCCATCCATGAGAAACGGTATTTAGAAGCGTTGCTCAATGACCCACTCTATAAATCCATCGAAGATATCCATAAGTATCGAGGCTATTTATTCGATGCGTTGTATACAGGCTTCTTAGAAACGTTTAAAGCGAAGAATGCGAAATACTTATACATCATCGATGAATACCATCAAAAACAAGCGCTGTTGAATGCGAGAATGGCCGATAAACGGGCATTATCGGTAGAATCGTTTGAGATGGAACTTTATAAACACGCGCTCGATTTATCCAATACGAAACGGATCATGGAAATCAAACGCGTGATGGAATTAGAACACAAACCGAGCTTAAAAACATTCATCTCTACCTATCAAGTAGAACTTTTGAACCACATCAAAGTATGGATGATGACCCCTGAATTGGTATCCGCGTTGATTCCTTTACAATACGGTTTATTTGATTTGGTCATTTTCGATGAAGCCTCACAGCTTTATGTTGAAAAAGGGATTCCTGCGATTTATCGTGCTAAAAAAGTCGTCATCGCCGGCGACCCAAAACAACTGAGACCAAGTGCTTTGGGTTTTGGTCGAATCTCCGATGACGATGAACTTTATGAACAGGATGTATTTAAGGATATTAGGTTGGATGCGAAAAGTTTATTGGACTTGGCACGTTATAAATACCAAGAAACGATCCTCAATTACCATTACCGATCGAGTTATGAAGAACTCATCGCTTTCTCAAACCATGCCTTTTATGAAGGTAAACTACTGGTATCACCAAATGCGAGTAAATCGGTATTACCACCGATTGAGTACCAATATGTCAAAGACGGTTTGTTTGAAAAGCGTCGTAACTTGAATGAAGCGAAATCGGTCATTACATTGTTAAAGAAAATCTTCAAAGAACGACAACACAATGAAACCATCGGTGTCATTACCTTTAACAGCGCTCAAAGAGACGCCATCCTAGATTTGATTGACGCGGAATTATTCAAACAAGGTGTCTATCAACCGTATTTTGAACAAGAACTCTTTAGGAAAGAAGACAACGAGGACCAGAGCTTATTTGTTAAAAACATTGAAAACGTCCAAGGCGATGAACGCGACATCATCATCTTCTCGATGGGGTATGCGAAAAACGCTTTAGGGATAGTTGAAAGACGTTTTGGTTGGTTGAACCACGAAGGTGGTCAAAACCGCTTGAATGTCGCGATTACCCGAGCGAGACAAAAGATTTATTTTGTTTCCTCATTGATGCCAGAAGAATTCAAAGTCGAAGATTTGGCTGGTTTAGGTCCAAGGTATTTGAAATCTTTCATGCGCTATTGTTACGCCATCTCTAAACAAGATGAACCGATGGCGAAAAACATCTTAAATGAATTACATGCCTTAGAAACCAAAACAGTGGTTTTATCTAAATTCGAACAGGATGTCTTAGATAAGCTTTCTAACGCCGGGTTCACTGTTGAAGCCAAAGTGGGCATCGGCAATTTTAAAGTGGATCTCGCCATCAAAGATACAACTAACACAGGTTATCTCCTCGGATTACTGTGTGCCATCCACCCTAAGGGTTTAAATTCAAGAAGAGACTTGATTCATCAAGAACGATTCTTAAAATCCAGAGGTTGGGATACCTACCGTCTATTTGAATCCACTTGGTATAACAACCCTCAAGCAGTCATCAAAGACCTCAAAGAATTACTCAAAGCGAAAGGAACCCATTAACCATGGATACATTACAAGCTGGCATTGAAAAAAGCAACCTCATTTTTAGCTTAAAATCAGTCGTGTTCAGCACCATCGATGATGAGGGTAAACCCTACACTTCCTACGCCCCATTTGGGGTGTATCAAGGCGATTACTACTTAATCATCTCGAAGATGGCGAAACACACCAAATACTTACGACAAAGACCGACGGCTGGGTTACTATGGATTGAAGATGAATCCGTTTCGAAAAGCGTATTTTTCCGTAAGCGACTCTACTTAGAAACCAAAGTCACTTTGGATATAGAAGATGAAGCCGTACTCAAGATGATGATAGACCGTTTAGGTGACCCTGTTAAATCGTTCTTATTGATGGATTTCACCATCATCAAGTGCGAAGCCATTCAAGGCCAGCTCGTCTTAGGCCCGGGTCAAGCTTTCGATGTTTTGGGTAGGGAGCTTTCTCCATCCAAAGCCGGTGGACACCGCTCAATTAAAGCATAAATCAATCGATGAGATGATATCCGATGCGATATCATCTTTTTCTTCGGTTTTATTTGACAAAACCCCCATAATCGTATAAACTTGATAAGGCTGATAAAAGTTATTATAAATAATAAAGGAGTACCCCATGATCACTGTATCGAATCTATCCTTAGTCTTCCCGGATAAAAAACTGTTTGAAGACGTCAATATAAAATTTACAGCAGGCAACTGCTACGGTGTGATCGGCGCGAATGGTGCCGGTAAATCGACCTTTTTGAAGGTGTTGTCTGGTGAAAAAGAATCCACCAAAGGCGATGTCATCATCGAAAAGAACAAACGTCTCGCCACCCTAAAACAAAACCAAAATGCCTATGACCATTTAACCGTTATGGAAACCGTCATCATGGGTCATAAAGAACTCTATGACATCATGAAACAAAAAGAAGTGTTGTATTCGAAAACAGATTTCACAGAAGCGGAAGGTTTTTTACTTGCAGACTTAGAAGTCAGATTCGCTGAACTCGATGGCTGGAACGCGGAGGTGGAAGTAGAAAAGCTCTTAAATGGATTGAATGTCCCACAAGAAGATTTCTACAAAAACATGGCGGATGTCCTACCTAAACATAAAGTTAAAGTCTTATTGGCTCAAGCGCTTTTTGGTAACCCAGATATCTTATTACTCGATGAACCTACCAACCACCTAGACTTTGAAGCGATCCACTGGTTAGAAGAATTTTTAATCAATTATGAAAATACCGTCATCACCGTATCCCATGACAGACATTTCTTGAATAATGTGTGTACCCACATGGTCGATATCGATTACTACCAAGCGAAGCTCTACCCAGGAAACTATGATTTCTGGATGGAATCTTCACAACTCATTCAACGTTTGATGGCAGACCGTAACAAGAAAAAAGAAGAACGCATGGAAGAACTCAAAGCCTTCATTGCGAGATTCAGTGCGAACTTGTCCAAATCTCGCCAAGCGACTTCTCGTAAAAAATCTTTAGAGAAAATCCAACTCGAAGACATCGTTCCGAGTTTAAGAAAATACCCATTCATTGGCTTTGATATCGAAAAACAACTCGGTAAAGACGTCATTGAAGTCGATAACATCAGTTATACGCATGATGGCATCACACTATTTAAAAATGTCTCATTCACGATGACACGTGGCGATAAAGTCGCTTTACTCGGTGACAATGACCTCGCCAAGACCGCGATTTTACGTATTTTAGCGGGTGAACTCGAACCCACATCTGGTAACATCAAATGGGGACAAACCGTTCAAAAAGCCTATTTCCCTGCCGATAATGAACCGTATTTCAAAAGCAATATGAACTTGATTGAATGGCTCAGACAATACTCTAAAGAACCAGCCGAATCCTATATCCGTGGGTTTTTGGGTAGAATGTTATTTACAGGCGACCAACCACTCAAAGAAGTCAAGTACTTGAGCGGTGGTGAGAAGATGCGCTGCATGTTCTCAAAACTCATGATGTCGAATGCGAATACTTTACTCATCGACTCACCAACCAACCACTTAGACTTAGAATCGATTGAAGCTGTAAACAATGGTTTATCTAATTACCAAGGGGCGATCATTCTATCTTCCCATGACCACCGATTATTAGATACTGTATGTAATAAGATTGTTGAAATTGGTGACTTAGGATCGATTCAATACCAAGGATCACTCGATGAATATATTACAAACAATAACATCAAAGAAAGAATCAAAACCATCTACAAATAGTAAAACAAGACCTTCGGGTCTTTTTTTATATATGAATCAAAAGAAATTTGTGTTAAAATGTTAACAAATCATGACGATTCAATGATATTGGAGGATGCTTATGTCCGAAATAAAAGCGGTATTGAAAGGCTTTTTAAAAACACTTGTTTTATTGATTAAACCGATAGGTATTTTAGCGAAATACGTCTACCGAGGGATCAAAGCGGTGGTTAAACCGATGGTTCAAGCTACCATCTATGTGCTTAAGCAGCTGTGCCTAGCGATAAAGTGGCTTTCTATCATGTTCTATAAAATCATCATCAAACCCATATACATCGTTTTGAAGAAGTTATTCTTAGGTCTTCAATACGTCATCAAACAAGTATCTATATTTGTGTATCGATATCTATTAAAACCCATTTGGTGGGTGATTAAAAAACTATCCTTTGGACTCTGGTGGTTAACCAAAAAAACATCGATTTTGATTTGGCAGTATTTTCTTAAATACGTATACTTATTATTCAAACAGATATTTAAAGCCATTCGATATCTCTTAAAACTGATATGGAAAGGTATTGTCATTTTAGTTAATTGGCTCAAATCTGCTTTTTTGATTTTGAAGAACATCGCCAAATCCGTCATCAATTTCGTCCAACCTTTGTTTAAATGGTTGTTTCAACGTTTATTGGATTTATTACATGGGATTCGATGGGTGTTTTCTAAATTATGGTCAGGCTTGGTTAATATTCTCAAGCATTTATACAATGCGATAGAATGGCTATTGGTTGGTATCTATCACATATTCAAATGGATCATCATTCAACTGATTCATGGGTTCCAATGGATGATCGATGGTTTAGTGTACCTATATCGGAACCGACCTGAATGGTTTTATAAAGTGATGAGGTTTACACTCATTCAAATCATTCTAGTCTTTTATACGGTATTTTTATGGTTACCAAAAGTCATCTTTATCGATGGTCTAACACATATCATCAAATGGCTTTATCAAGGACTCAAACGTATTTTATATGGCTTTTTAGATGTCATTCAAAAAGTCTTTGTTTGGCTTTACAATGGTATGGTTCATCTGAGACACTTTATGTATCCATTCAAACGTATTTTGATGGATTTGGTATTTGACTTTAAAGATTACTATTACATCATTCTTTTATTACCAATCCTATTACCAATCTTTGTCCTATTTGGGCTCTTGGTTTTAATTGAAGTTATATTCATCCATATTGGATTATGGGTAAAAGCTTTATTTCATATCGATTCATCCATCCTTAAGCGTGGGTATTTACCATCTTTAAACATATTTAAGTTTGGTAAAACATGGGTAAATCAACTGAAACGATCCTTAGGTTATCAACAAAAGTGGCGTAACGCACACACACTGATGATCTTATTCTTATGGCCACTCACATGGCCTATAAGAATTGTTCTGTCTGTGGTTTTGTTGCCGTGGACGGTATTGATAGGGTTATTTTATGGCTTACAATACATACGATATCGTGATCAAATCGAATCTGTTATCGATGATTTTATCCGTATCCCAAATGAAGTCTATGGTTTAATCGATGGCTCAAGGGTTAAACGTTTTGGTCATCATTTAAGTTTACACACCCAAAACGGGTTATTCGATGATGAGTTAAAAACCTGGGTAATAGACCCTCTGATTGAAACCTTTAGAATCGATGTTGAAATCGATGGACAACGGTATCAATCCTATACCATCAAAAACAAACCTACACCAAAAACAACCCTTTTATATCACATGAATCAAATTCAAAACCAGTTGGTGAATCATAAAACCGACCGTGTGCCATTACCAGCCATCGAAGGGATGGACATAGAATATCAACTGACCCATCAAGGCGATGAATTATATAAAGATGATATCGCCATTCGGCCATTTTCCAATACCACAGGGCTCCTGGTTAAAATCAAAAAAGATGGTTTGGTTTATGAACGTGAATTGTCCGTTTCAACCATCCATACAGGTGATTTAGAACGTATTTTACTGCAATCTGTCTTTTATGGTTATCAAAGGCTATCTGTGGTATCCTTCTTAGACCCGAAACACACCTATGAAGTATTACCAAATCCAAACACCAAAGGCCATTATATAGATACTAAAGAGATGAACTTTAAAGTACCTTTTAAAGTGATTGGTTTAGACACCATATACGAATTACCGATTCAACTCATACCAACCCCGGGTTCCCTATTGATTTTTGACAGAGCCATCCAAAAACCCATATTGGATCAAGTCACCAGACGCTATACACTACCTGAATGGGTGACCTTACACGGCTTACTACACCCACTCGAATGGTTTGTCGATGGCACACCTGTTTCACAAGTGGTGTCACTCGATGATTTATTCATCGCTAAAACACATGCATTTCATGTCAAAGTATTTGACCAATATCAGACCCACCAAAAGACATTTAACCTCATAGACCCTAGATACAAAACCACATGGTGGGACATCGAGTTTGATGTTATTCGTTCTAGTTTAATAGAAGAAGAACCTAAAAAACACCACCATCTACCGGTGTTTGGGTTGAAGGGCATCAAGTGCTTGTATTGGGTATCTTTGAATCCAAAACAAATGAAATCCACTGGGTTGGTCAAACAACCAGGGGTTACTAAGTTCAAAGTCGTGCTTTACCAACGATTATTTAGTAAAAAAGTTGTTTTTATAGATATTAAGCATTAAAAAAAACGCACGGATTAGGTGCGGTCGTTGGTTTGTAAAAGGATGTCGTAGATGGGTGTATAAGTCAATTCATCGTCAACAGAATGACTTAAGAATAACGTGACCTTTTGAACTTGAATGATTTCAGTGGTTATAGGTAAGGTTAACACATGTATCGGAAAAGATTTTCCCTGTCTTATTAAGGTGATGTGTGGGCTGAACTTTCCATGGATATTTAAACCTAAAGGTGAAATGACATCTACAACCTTTTGATATAATGTCTTTAAAGCGGGATTGGGTTTGATGCCCATATAGTAGATGAATCGTTCGCCTTTTTGAAAATAATCAACCTCAGATACAGTCATCTCAAAAGCATTGAAATGGATCTGATTCATCAACGATTTTAATTCATTCGTTTGATTGTCATCGAGTTCACCTAAAAATGCGAGCGTTAAATGATAATTATTCAAAGCTGTAACACGGCCTTGGGTATGACGTTCGATGGATTTTGCTACACCCCATAAATAAGATTTCATCGACTGTGATAAGTCGATGCCAATAAATAGTCTCATAGAATCACCATCTCTATTATATAACAGTCTGTCATAGACACCAAGGAGGCTTTATGAAACGCATTCAAGCAGTGGATTTCTTAAGGGGGTTAGGGGTATTTTTTGTCATCATCTTACATACCGCTTTCTACTATTTTGACGGGATTTATGATGTTGACATGGATAACCCAAGTCTCATCATTACGTTAATCGGCTTTTTATTGATGTTTGCGGGATTGTTTGCGATGGTATCGGGGTTATCTTATACCATTCAATTCTTAAATTCGAAAGACCGAACCTCACGTATTCATTATATGGGTTATGCGGGATTACTCATGATGGTCATCGCTTATCTTTATTTCTTATTTACGGGTCCTGGCATCATCCATTTTGATTCAAGAAGTATGGATGAATCCTTATTGGTTTCATTCATCCGGGATGGGTCATTTCAACCTTGGACAATGGAACGCATTTTCTATGTCGATAGCTTGGTGATGATTGCTTTTAACATATGGCTGTTGGCGTTATTGTTCTTAGGCATTAAAAAAGTTATAGACCATCCAAAAGCAGCGCTTTATGTACTATTTGGCGCGACCTTATTCATGGTTTTATCTTATATCAGAATTCCTTTATACAATGTATATTTAAATGCGAGAGATGAAAACAATTATTTATTCATGATTTTACTCAACTGGTTGGTTGCGAAAAACAACCCAATTTTACCATTTTATGCGTTTGCTTTATTTGGTGTTTGGGTGGCTTTGTTACTAAGAAAAAACCAATTCAAAGTACTTAAAAATTGGATATTGCCTGTGGGTTTGGTTTATATGATTGTGGGCATTTTGGGGTATATTTTAACCCCTGAAACGATGCTTGAAAGAGCGATTGACCCCACTTGGTATTTCATCATGGTGACTCAAATCGGATTATTCCTTTTAATGATTTTAGGGGCTTTATACGTATTTGATTTCAAACAAAAAAAGTGGAATCCTATCACCAAATTCATCCAACGTTTTGGTATTTCTGGTTTAACCCCATTTTTCTTTGAACAAATCACGAGTGCCCTCATTTTCTTGGTAATTAACCAATTTATGACACTAAAATTAGATATTCCTGGCGCGTTGATTTTTGGGTTCATCCATGTCGTCATGTGGGGATTCATCCTGATGGCTTGGGAGAAGAAACATTACAAATATACCATCGAATGGGCGTATACCTCACTACTCAATCGTGTATCACCTTCGAGTAAAAATAAGGCTTTAGAGGATGCTTATGCAAGCCGTTAAGGACTATCTATATTTAACAAAAAACAGGAAAAATCTTTCCAAATCTCAGATTGAAGCTTTACAACTCAAATCGCTTCAAACGATGGTTAATTATGCAAAAGCCCATAGCTCATTTTATCGGGATCTATATGAAAACAAACCGTTTGAGACCTTAGCAGACTTTTATCAATTGCCAACCATCCACAAACAAATCATGATGGACAACTTTTCAAACCTCAATACTTGTGGCTTGAATAAAGAAGCGGTGATGGCTTACGCCGTAGAAAAAGAGCTCAATAAAGACTATTTGGGGTATTATCAAGACGAATATGTGGTTGGGTTATCCTCAGGCACATCGGGAAACAAGGGTTTATACATCACGCCTAAGTCGATGACCAAACGCTTACCTGGGGTGTTTTTATCTAGAGGCGGCATTTCATTAAAAGACCTACCACTGCGTATCTTGTTTTGTTTGAGGGTGTTCTCACAAGGCTTTGATGACATCAACGCGCCTTTTTTAAAACTCAAATACATCTCCACCATGACCGATGTGGATGAAGTCATATTGAAAATCAATCAAAACAGAATGAATTTGTTGATGGCACCACCCTCTTTTATCCGACAGTTGTTACCAAAACACGAGGCGATTAAGGTCAAACTGAAGAAAATCATCACGTACGCAGAAGTGCTAAGTCCAACCGATAAAGCGGTTTTTGAAACGACGTTTAAAACGAAAGTCATTGAAATCTATCAAGCCTCTGAAGGACAAATCGCCTCGGCTTGTAGCCATGGTCACTTACACATCAATGAAGATTTGGTATTCATTGAACTGTACGACAAAGATGGACAAAGAATCGAACAACCCCATGTGGTTGGACATAAAATGATTCTAACCAACCTCATCAATTTTGCTCAACCCCTCATTCGTTATGAAATGAATGACATGATTGTTTTAGATGAACCTTGTCCGTGTGGGTCACAGTTTAGACGCATCGAAAAAATCTTAGGCAGAAGCGATGATAACATCTATTTTTACGATGAAAACAATCAACCGAAAATTGTATTTTCTGATTTGTTTTCTAGATGGATCATCACTACGTCGGATTTAATCCGCGAATTTCAAGTGGTTCAAGAAAGCATTTCCACATTAGACATCACCCTCGATTTAATGGGTGAAATGGATCTCAGTCTTTTAAAAGACAGAATAGACCAAGAACTCCAAGCTTTGGGTTTACATGGGTCTTATACATTTCGGATTGCACCACTAGAACTGCCAAAACACGCCAATAAATATAAGCGTTTCATCAGTCATTTGAAAAAAGAATGAAAGTGATTTTGACCGATAATTTTAATGGAAGGCTATGATATAATCGATACGAAGGATGTGTCCTATGATCGTATTGGTTGGCGCGAGTGCCAGTGGAAAAACCGAACTTGCTAAAATTTTATATCAAACCTTTGGATACAAAAAATGTGTCACGACCACCACACGTCCGCTTAGACCTGGCGAACGTGATGGCATCGATTATCATTTTTTAACAGAAGAAGCATTCAAGGAAAAAATAAAACAACACGCATTTTATGAGGTGACTGAGTATTCTAACCGTTACTATGGGATTCAAAAGAAAGATGTCATCGAAAATGGTGTGGTGATCGTTGACCCCAATGGGGCGAATGCCTTGGTCGACCAAGCCGATGATGTGTATGTGGTCTTCGTTGAAGCGAGTGAGGAACTGCGAACCGCTCGAATGGTTGCTCGTGGGGATGCCTTAGACCAAGTTGAAAAACGCATCACGGGGGACCGTCTGGTATTTCAACTTAAAAACTTCCATCGAATCGATTTACATATATACAATGAACAAGTCGAATTGATCGAACTGGCCCAATGGGTCCATGAGCACTACCAAAAAAGACATGCTAAATAAGAAACGGACAACCAAAATGGCTGTCCGTTTTTCTAATAATTTCCGTTTTTGACTTTGATCTTGTTTAAATACATGAATTCATCGGCCTTTTTGATGTCATCATAAATCTCTTCATCGATCGATTCTTTCACCACAAATCCAAACGCGGTGGATGGCTGAAAGTCTTTGATTTTCATGGACTTTAATTGATCGTAAATGATGGTTCGCAGTTCTAAAGCGGCGATATTATCCGTATTCGGTACGAAGATTAAGAACTCATCCCCACCAACCCTAAATTGGTATGGGGTTGGGATAAACTGGCGAATGATGGTTGCGGTTTGTTTGATGTAATAATCACCCATGTGATGGCCTAAGGTATCATTCACCCGTTTTAAATCATTTAAATCCATCGAAATGATACAAAGTGGTAACCGTTCAGGACGAATGATGTCTTCAATGACGTGGTCCAAATAGTGCCTGTTATATAACCCAGTTAAAAAATCATGGTAAGACAAGTATTCGATTTCTCGTTGTTTTTCAATGAGTAATGTGATGTCTCTCGCAATCCCTGCGAATCCAGTCACAGCGCCATCTTCAATGATGGCAGAAGCGTTCGTTTCATAAAAACGCCACGTCCCATTGGCGTGTTTCAAACGAAACCCACTGATGGTTTGTGATTCTTCGGTAAGTGATAAGGTTTCGAAAAAACTTACAACGCGTTTGATATCCTCAGGATGGACAAACGGTTTAAATGATTTACCTAGGGTATTGGCCCTTGCATAACCCAAGCGTTTTGACCAAGCATTGGACAAATAGGTAAAATTACTGTGAATGTCAATTCGATAGATGATGTCAAAGGCGTGTTCAACAATTTGTCTTAAATTACGTTCACTTTTTTCTAGTTCTAGTTGAGCATTTTTGGATTCAGTGATATCGATGTGTGTACCAATCGCGATCAATGGCTCACCGGTTTCTGACCATTCAACGATTTGACCACTATCCAGTACCCATATCCAATACCCCAATTTATGTTTCATTCTAACTTCAACAGAATAAAATTCCTCTTCTTTTTTGAATAGTTTTTTGAAGGCTTCATCTGATTTATGTAAATCATCTGGATGGACGAATTTACACCATGTATCTAAACTCACAGGTGATAATTCAGCCAAAGAAAAGCCAATCATTTCGGCCCAGCGTTCGTTATAAATGGTTTCATTGGTTTTAATGTTCCAAATCCAAGTCCCTGCATTCATCGCCTTGACAATCATGCTACCAAAAGGGTCAAAATCGAGGTATTTTTTATGCATCGATGACATCCCACCTATCCATGAAGGTATTGACTCATGTCTAATTTTAAGTTATTATATCATATTTTGATAGAATAAACCATTTCTTTTCAGTTTCAATAAAACATCGATAATATATTTGAAAATGATGAAAAAATCAGTCATTAAGCTGGATTACACCGAAAAGATTGTTTATATGAAAATTATCCATGTATAATAATATTAGTAGTTAATAGCTAGACAAACTTGTAGATTGGTAATAATCTAACCAACAACTGGATCAAATCACGTTTTTAGAATAATCGCTTTAAGAAAGATCAGAGGTGAATTATGTATGGAAAGCAAGACATATTTTCGATTAAATGATCAACATGAAGCCATCGCGAACATGATTTATGAGCTTGACAGCAGTTTACATCCAGAACGAAGAACGATTAAGGAAAAGTATCTTCAAGATACCAAGTACACATTACGTTTTTTAGCATTAGCGGTGGATTTGAATGAACCATTGTTGTTCGATAATTATATGCAATGGTTTGGAAAACTAGCACAATACCTATCGTTTCATCTGGATACACTTCAAACTCACTTTGAAGCGACAAAGCAAGTATTAAGAGAAGTACTGATCACAAGCGAATTCGAATCTGCCTATAAGATATACCATAAAGGCATAGATTTGTTTATCCATGCTTTCCAAACCGTGGTAAAGCATGATTTCAATGTGAACAGTTTTTTAGATGCGTTATTACAGATGGACATTGAACAGGCCAACCAAATCATCCAAGATAGGCTTGCTTCAGGGGCATCGATTCAATTTATTTATTTAAATATTATTCAGCCTACCATGTATACCGTTGGTGAGTTGTGGCAACAACAAAAAATCACTGTGGCGAAAGAACATTACATCACTGCAGCGGTTCAAAACATCATTGGTAGAATGTATCCTATCATGTTTAAAAATAAAGAAACAAAGCCGTTCTCGATGACTTCGGTGTGTGCGGGTCAAGAAATGCACGAAATTGGCATGCGCATGACCACAGATTTTTTCGAAATGTCAGGCTGGGATACCACCTATTTGGGTTCTAATTTACCTGTATCCGCCATCATTGAACACATAAGGTCTAACAAGACCCATGTGCTCGCCATATCTGCGACCACATTGAGTCATTTGGCCGATGTCAAATCGATCATTTCAATCATCAAAAATGACCCTGAACTCAACGATATCAAAATTTTGGTGGGTGGAAAGGTATTCAATGAAACCACCGATTTATGGCAAAAAATCCATGCGGATGGTTTTGCAAATAACGCTGAACAAGCGGTTTTGATTGGTACGCTATTGGTGGGTGAACACAATGGATAAAATGACGGGGCACAAAAAATGTTTATTGATTTTAATGCCTGATGGCATCCATCCAACATCACCCTTAGGCACTGAAGCCATGGATTGTGAAGAAAATCTCAAACGGTTGAGTCACTGGTTCGATGGGGCAGGGTTAGAACGATTTAAAAGCTTCAAAAATGCACTCAATGAAAAACAATGCATCACCAATATGCAAATTCCAATGATGAATGGTAAAATCGCCTACGTCAGTGGATACACCGACCCCTACATTGAAGTCATCATCCTTGTGAATGAGTATTTATCGGATGTGGAGGTATTGAAACAAATCATCTTGTTGAATAGTCAGCAATTGAATGAGATTCGAAACCTCAGCAAAAAAATCAATCAGAATGACGATGTGTTTTATAATCAAATATCCAAATTAAACAATGAACTCTTAAACTCAAAAAGAACGATTGAGAAGCAAAACGCTGAATTGATTCGATATAATAATCTATTGAAAAAAATGTCTATTGAAGATAGTCTGACGGGTTGTTATAATCGACGTTATTTTTATGATTATATGCATGAAAAAATACTGTCACTACAAAATGACGATATTCGATGTTTGATCATGATTGACTTCAACCATTTTAAGTCCATCAATGACCAATATGGTCACGATGCAGGGGATAGATTGTTGGTACAATTCGTGAAAATTGCACGCACTTGTTTAAAAGATCAAGGTGAAGTGTTTAGATTGGGTGGGGATGAATTCATTTTAGTCGTGAGTGTCGATGAATCGACCGCCAACCAGATGATGATCAAGTTAAACCAACAGTTCCATGAAGAATCCTTTGTAGCCAGTGTGGCATATGGCATTGTGCAGTTTAGAATCAACGAAATCAACCATGATTTCGATTTGGCAGGTCTATTAAAAACAGCCGACGAATTGATGTATGCACAAAAGAAGTTATTTAAACAATAAGCGATTTAAAAAATGCACATAATAATTGTATAGGAGGCAAAAAATCATGCAATACAAGATTGAAGGGGGTCAACTCCCTGTGGTCATCGTTGAACTCGATGAAAACGAACAAATCGTCACTGAAGGTGGCGGTATGTCATGGATGACAGAAAATATGTCGATGGAAACCAAAGGTGGCGGTTTAGGTAAAGTCTTTGGCAGAATGCTTTCAGGTGAAGCTTTATTTCAAAACATCTACACCCCCAAAAATGGACCAGGGATGATTGCTTTAGCATCCTCATTACCGGGGACCATCATGGCTGTTCATGTCCAAAAAGACAAACCGTTCATTGTCCAAAAAAAGGCATTCCTTGGGTGTGAATCCTCGGTTGAACTCTCGATTTTCTTCCAACGTAAATTAGGCGCTGGTTTTTTTGGCGGTGAAGGTTTCATCATGCAAAAACTGACTGGTGAAGGCATCGCGTTTGTGGAACTCGATGGCTATGTCAAGGTGTATGAACTTGAAGTCGGTGAAAAAATGATCATCGATACAGGGTACTTAGCGGCGATGGATGCGACGGTATCGATGGACATCAAGACGGTGGGTAATTTGAAGGACATGGTTTTTGGTGGCGAAGGGATTTTCCATACCGTCGTCACTGGCCCTGGTAAGGTGTACTTACAATCGATGCCAGCATCGAAATTCATGTCACCTGTTGTCCACAAATAATGCGTAAAGTCATTTTATACATCGCCACCTCTTTAGATGGCTATATCGCTCGAGACAATGATGCCATCGATTTTTTGGCTGGACATACCGATGAGGTGGTTGATTATGGGTATGACCAATTCTTAAGTACCATCGATACCATCATTTTAGGGAGTAAAACATATTACGAGTTGATTCATCATATCGCCATTGATGCATGGCCATACACTGGCAAGGCAGTGTATGTTTTTTCAAGTCGCTTGAAAGGTTCAAACGAAGAAGTGACCTTTGTTGAAGGTGATGTGGTCTCCTTCGTGGAAAACTTAAAACAAACCGAAGGTAAAGACATTTGGATTGTCGGTGGCCGAGGTGTCATAGACCCATTGTTCAAAGCCAAAGCCATTGACCGATTGGTGTTGACATTGATTCCAAACATCATCGGTTCTGGCAAACGATTGTTTCCAATATTAGAGAGCGATACACCACTTAAACTGGTATCGAATGAAACATTCAATGGTATGGTCATGTTGACCTACGAGAAGAGGTAACAATGAAGCTTTATATCAAAGATTTTCTCATCTTTTTAGTCATCTATGACATCGGATTCGCCATCAGTGCACTTTTAGCTGCTCAAATGACGACATCGATTGTTTTACAATTGCTTTATTTGGATATTCTATTTACCATCTTGATTTTTATCATGTCATTGATATTCAAAAACTCGAGCTTATATGACCCGTATTGGAGCGTTGTCCCACCCATGTTGATGGCCTATGCTTTGATTAAGATGGATGCATTGACACCACTCAACCTGTTGGTTCATTTAGGTATATTCATTTGGGCACTCCGTTTGACTTACAATTGGATGGTCATGTGGGATGGGTTCAAACACCAAGATTGGCGTTATACGATGTTGAAAGAAAAAACCGGGTCACTGTACCCAGTGGTGAATTTCTTAGGCATACATTTATTCCCAACCTTGATTGTCTTCGCTCAGATTTCGGTATTTTTAAAAATGGTTTCACTCCATGGAGATTTGAACTTGGTTTCGATTTTAGGGGTGATCATCACACTTTCAGCGGTCGTCATCCAGTATTTATCCGATGAGCAAATGCGTGCTTTCAAGCGAAACCCGGGTGAAAAAAGGATCATTGATGTGGGTTTGTGGCAATACTCTAGACACCCCAATTACTTTGGAGAAGTCATGGTATGGTGGGGGTTATATGTGGCTTATTTTGGGGTCGCTTTGAGAGTCGATTGGTACATCTTAGCACCCATCTCGATGACACTGATGTTCTTATTCATTTCCATCCCAATGATGGAAGAAAAAATCCTCAAAACCAGAAGTGAGTATAAAGCCTATCAAGCAGATACCTCTAAACTCATTCCGTGGTTCAAAAAGAAATCTCTGTGATTGGATAAAGGCGATGATGTCGCCTTTATTTTTGTTTTATATCGATTATGCGCTATAATGAAAGTAGAAAAGTGGTGATGTTATGGAACAAATCGTTTTAAAGGATGTCAAAAAAACCTATTACCCGGATGTGTTAAATCGCCCGGTTTTAAACCATTTATCCTTAAGTATCCACGCTTCTGAATTCGTCGGAATCATTGGCCCGAGTGGGTCAGGTAAAACCACACTTTTATATGTCATGTCCGGCTTAGAACCGGTCGATAGTGGCGAAGTTCACCTGTTTCAAAAGCCACTCTCCAATTACCTCGAAAGTGACCGCGCGATGTTACGCCGTGATTTGATTGGATTTGTATTCCAATTTTTTAACTTGATTCCCAACTTAACCATTTACGATAACTTGAAACTCGCCAATGTCATCATCAAACACAAAGGTTTGACCATCGAAGAAGCACTTTCGTTGGTTGGATTAAAAGATGTGATGCACCAATACCCATCAGCGCTTTCTGGTGGGATGCAACAACGTGCTTCCATTGCACGTGCGATTTTAGGTGAAAAAAAGATCATATTCGCCGATGAACCCACAGGGAATTTGGACTACGCGACCAGCTTAGAAATCATGGCATTATTCAAAAAACTCAACGAGACTTTGGGCATCACCATCGTGATGGTGACGCATAACGAGTCGTTATTGTCATACACCAACCGTGTCATTCGATTATTGGATGGGAACATCATCAAAGATGAAAAGATCTAAAGCCTTATTCATGTTAAAATTCGCCAAACAAAACCTCGTAAAGTCCCCTTTGCGAAGTTTTTTAATGTTGCTTGGTTTTACCTTTTTAATGGTGGTTTTAACGTTATCGTTTACGATGCAAGATGTGCTTAAACACTACTATTATTATCGCTATGAACGGATGAGTGAACACATCGATTTAGAAATGACGATTGGTTCAAACTCGACATCACGGTACTTTTCAACCCGTACTTTGGATGAAAACTATGACGGTACCTATGCGAAAGTATTTAAAGTCGATGCACTGACAGATGATTACGATTACCTCACCGTTTTAGCCACCTCAAAAGCTGATTTTGAGGTATTATATGGGTCATCTCACGATTTATTAGAAAATGAAATTATCTTGACTGAAACCGCTGCTAAAACGCATCAAGTCGGGATTTCAGATACACTGACATTGGCCATAGGTCAAACCCAAAAATCCTTTGTTGTTCGAGACATTCTCAAAGATTATGGGGTATTCCAAGGGGATCAAGGGTTTATTTTACATGACCCTCATGTCGGACTTTTCATCAAAGCGATGTTTCCTGCTTTATCCAGTTATCCAGATGCTTTTTTCGTCAATTTGAATAATACGGTTTATTTTGATTCAGACAATATCACCCAAACACAAGTTGCCGTTCAAAACTTATCGGCGTATCAAACGATGGATTTTAAGTTGAGTTTGCCGGTCCAATATATCAACCAATTGATCAACCGTGCGATTGCTTTATTCCAATTGATGTTACTATTCATTGGAATCACGGTATTGTTGCTCATACAGACGACCTATGCCTTGGTGTTTAGGGAAAAAGAACAAATGCTTTCATTAATCAAACTTCTCGGTGGGTCACTCTCTTTTGGATTTTTCATTTGGCTGTTTGAACTCATCATCTTATATGTCCCTGCGGCCATCTTAGGTTACTTATTGGCTTATGGCATCATTCAAATCGGCATGCAAGTGCTGATGCCGGGGTTGATTTACCCGTTATCCTTTTTACCGATTGTCTATAGCATCGGCATTTTAACTTTAATCTTCGTTTTAACCGTCTTATACCATACCCTGCAGTGGCAATCCAAAACAGAAGTTTCTAGACTTAAAGTGCGCCCGGATCAAAAAATCAGTACTTGGGTTTTTGGGGTTGTGGTCATGGTGATCAGTCTCATTTATTTCCTACTGCCTAAAGCGGGCATTCAATACACCTTAATTCGATTGGTATTGGTACTATCGACGACCTATGCATGGTTGATTTTGATCCATCGTTTTTGGATCAAACAAGTGAACTTTTTCAAAGAAACCCCATACCCTTATTTGATGAAAATCAGTTACCATAAGAAAACGTTGTATCGTTTCTTGTGGCTTTCACTGGCAACACTGGTATCAGTCACATTGCTGTTTGAAACCACGGGCTACATCAAATATAAAGCCAATGTCATTTTAAATGAGTACCAGGCCGATTTGGTATTATCCAATGTCTTAACCAATGTTTCTCAAATCCAAACAGAACTCGGGTCAAACCCTTTGGTTGAACATAGTAGTCCAGTAGGCATTTACCGAAGTGTACCGATTACAGAAGGCAATCAAGTTTTCCAAGCGGTTTACATGTTAGACCCTGAAGTTATTCCACGATACTTTGGTATGACCCATGTGGATGAACTAACCTTGTTTCAAAACAGCACAGAACCAGCCATATGGTTGCCGATGCGCTATAAAGCGATTTATGGGGTCAATGTCGGTGACACCGTTCACATTGGGCTAAATAAGACCCATCCGAATGTACCACTTAAAGTACTGGGGTTCTTTGATGAAGCGGTGGGGAATACAGCATTCATTAACTTGCACCGTGTATCGGGGTACAGCGATTTGAAACAAACCCACATTTTAATCAATTCGAGTGACCCTCAAACCCTCAAAAATCAATTGATTGATGCATATAGCAGCCGTTTATTTTATGTCTATGATTTTCAGTTGAATGCACGACATTTGTCGCATGAAGTGATTCAATCGATGAATTACGCTACCTTTGTTACGATGTTCATCTTGGCGGGTTTATTGTTATCGATGATGAATCAGGGGATGATTCTATTTTATGAATTGAAACCCAGTTATGTCCGTGCTTCGATTTTGGGGCTATCACGAAAGACATTAAAACGTCATTTGTGGTTCGAAGGGTTACTGGTTTCACTCACGTTAACACTGTCTACTTTAGTCACGCTATGGATGATCAATCCGTTGATTAAACCGTTGTTGTTGCTGTTTGATGAATATGAAAATATTGTCTTTAAACCCATCGATATCGCTTTGGGTTTGGCCATAGGCAATTTGATGCTTTTAGCAACAAGACTATTCTACATCCGTAAATCCAAACATTTGAACCCTTCGGATGTCTTAAAAATGCATCAAATCGAATGATTTTTATCGTGTTTTTTGAGTATTTGTAATATTTTTGAAAGAATTGAGACTTATTTACACAATTTTGTCACAACTTTGAGTATAATGAGGGTGAAATTCAAGGAAAGGACTTGATGCAATGAAACGTTTTTATTTCTTGTTTTTGATTGTTCTTGGCGCAGTAGCGCTCTATGGTTGTGAACAAAGCTCAACCTTAGGCAAACCTACCAATGTAACCTTAACCGGTGATGTCGTATCCTGGGATGCGGTTACTGGCGCAGAATCGTATATTGTGGTTGTGAATAGTACAGAACATGTCACAACAGCGACCACCTTTGACCTATCTACACTCAACTTAACGGCAGGTAATTATACCATCACCGTGGTTGCGAAAAAAGGGACTACCCTATCGGCACCATCGACAGGTATTACTTATGTGGTTCAAGGGGGCAGTGTAACCTTAACTGCACCAATTGTGAATTTGACAGGCAACCTGTTGTCTTGGCAAGCCGTTCTTAATGCTACGGGTTATCAAATCATTGTGAATGGTAATGTGTCTACAACCACAACCCAAACCACCTTTGATTTAACCACATTAAACCTAACCCCTGGCGCATACACAATCACAGTCAAAGCGACTGCTGGTACGGTGTTGTCTCAAGCATCAGCACCTAGAAACTATACGGTCATCAGTGTTGAAAACAGAGAAGTCATCTATGCAAGTTTACTTTCTGCAATCAACCCAACCTATACACCAAACATGACCGAAGATGATTTTGAAAATGAATTTGAATATAAACAATACATTCGAATGGAAACCATGACCAACCTTTATCTAGATGTCGCTTTGAGCGAAGGTATGGACCCGGTTCAAATGGTTCAAATGATGAGCTTCATGGTAGAACTGCCAATGAAGTTTGAAAACCCAAGCCCAAGCTTACTCAAAGAAGAATTTGATAAACTTAGCGCTTATGGTATGTCCCCACAAATTTTCGCCAGCTTCGTTTTAACTTTAGGCAATGAAGCATTAGGCATTGCCTTAGAAGAAATGGAAAACAACCGTGTTTACTTTGAAGAACAACTCGATGCAAAACAAGCTGAAATCGCAACATTCATGACATCGAATGCGTTTGCGACGATGCAATCAGCCATGATGGTACATGTATCGATACAAGACCAAATGTTATTTGGAACATTCTTGATGAACATCGAAAATATCGATGTATCAAGAGTCATCAATGCTGCTCGAGATTACATGAATGCGCGTTATTGGGAATACACCCCTTACATAGAATATTATTATTACGGGGATGAAACTGACCAATACATCGATTTATTCATCCGTGTGATGGAACATGCCTATCAAAGCAATGATACGGCGTTTATCAACAGTGTCATGAATTATTACCCAAGCTTATTTGACCCACTATGGGACATATATTACAAGTTATCGGATGTTTCATTCTATAAAGACCGTATCGACGAAATCAATACACAGGTTGAAATGGTCGAAATGATCATCGACATGCTTGAAAATGAATCAGAATATGTCAGAACCATCATTGAAGAAGTTGGAACCTATATTCAAACGGTATATCAAGCCATTCCAGCAACCTTAATCGATGACATTGACGATTTACTTTCTTCTGGACAATTATCCATGGAAGAAGTATTGATTCTTAAAGATGAAATCGTTTCTATTTTGATTGAAACCCTACCAGCAGAAACCAGCTTTGAAATCTTCTATGAAACGTTGATTACACTTGCTGGTAGCATGTTTGGATACAACGTGAATACCTTGGTTGGTCACGCCGATACAATCGCAAAACTTCAAAGAAATTCAACCCTATTGGGTCTTGAATTTATCCTTAGTGTCGATCTTACGACGATCAATGATGTCCAAGCGATTGTCGATGGTATGGTGACTGAAGGCTATTATGATGAATTCGAAGAAATCTATTATGAAGGTTATACTGACCCTACCAAAGTGGTTGAACTCGTCCTTTATGTACTCACTTACTTGGATAACTTCTTAACCGAACAAGCCACATTGGTTTCAACGATCGAAGCGATCGATGTCACACCTATGGTGGTAGATTTCGTTGGATTTGCTGTAACGATTGCGAAAACGCAACTCGAAGACGAATTAGACCCAGCGATGTTTGATAAAGTATCTGCATTGCTAGATGAACTTGTATTACAAATCCCAAGTTACATCGAATTCTATGAAATGGTCTATGCGATGGATAAAGCCTTGATTCAACACTTGATCCAAACTGAAGGCGCCATGCTATTTGACTTGGTAGAATTCATGGAAACAGAAGAAAAGAATCCGGAAATGGTATTAAACTTCATCGAATTGATGATTGACCATGTGATGGATTACAGAGGATTGATCCGTAGTGATATCGATCAAGACTTCATCACTGCGTGGGTAAACTTGATGAAATTGCCAGTCCAAGTTGCATGTATCGAAGGCGGTATCGATGATGACTGTGATGGCGTATTTGAAGCCATCAAGCCTCATCTTATTGAAGTCATCCTAAATGTATTGGAATTAGAAGAAGCGGTTATGGCTGAACTTGACAGCCTCACCAATATTTATGCACAAATCAATCTATGGGGCGTTGAATTTGAAACCGGATTGATGATTCATGTGATCATTTCACTTGACCACGTATTAGATCAAAAACGTTCGTTGATGGACGAAACCATCGCGATTGTCATTGATGATATCCTCGGCAACACAGATTTGCAAACATTATTGGGTATCGATGCTTCCATGTTGATTGAAATTGAAACCAACATCACCGATGGCATTGCACATATCGATGCTGAAGCAGACCGCATTGCTGGGTATACATTCAACAATTTGACACCAACTCAAATCGATGAAATCCACCAGTTCTTCGAAATGTTCATGAATCAAGAAGAACCACCAATGGTAAATTAATTAAAAATGACTAAGATAAGCACCGAATTCGGTGCTTATTTTTTTCTAGATTGTGGTAACATAAAAGCAAGAGGTGATCCTATGCATGTCATCGAAATCGAACGATTGAAAAAATATTATGGCAACAAGCGTGGCTTAGAATCCGCGAGTCTTTATGTCAAACCTGGTGAGATTTATGGCTTTATTGGACCCAATGGGGCAGGGAAAACCACCCTTATCCGTATTTTGGTGGGCTTATTACCTAAGGATGAAGGTACCGCCAAAGTCTTAGGGATGGATTGCCAAATGGCAGAATCTCACATCCACCAAAAAATCGGTTATATGCCTTCAGAGGCGGCTTTTTTCCCAGAGTACAAAGTTAAAGAATTGATTGAATTCTTTTCAAGCATTCGTAAACCCAACCCTGAGTATGTTCAAAAATTGATAGATACGTTAGACATTGATATCGAAAAAACGTTCCAAGCCTTATCCTTTGGTAATAAGAAAAAAATTGGCATTTTGATGGCTTTGATGCATGAACCAGAACTCCTGATCTTAGATGAACCGACCACCGGATTGGACCCGCTCATCCAAAAACAATTTTTGGAATTATTATTGGATTTAAAGAAACGTGGTAAAACTATTTTCTTATCATCCCATGTCCTATCAGACATTCAAAAAGTATGTGACCGTGTTGGCCTCATCAAAAATGGTGTGGTGATCTTAGAAAATGACATGCATGTGCTTAAAAAGGAAGAACATAAAGTCGTTGAGTTTACGCCGTATCAACCGATTGAACTCGAAGGCATGATGGATCTGATTGAAACCCCACACGGGGGTACATTCAAATACCGCGGTCCGATGAAACCTTTGTTGAGCCATTTGAGTACATACGATTTCAACGACGTGGTCATTCGAGATGTCACATTGGAAGAAATTTTCTTGAGTTACTATGAAAGTGAGCATACCCATGTATAAAACACTCTTAAAAATGGAAATCAGACGTAACTTTAAATCGACATTGTTGTGGTCGATTGGGGTATCAACGATGATTTATTTGATCATCGTGTTATACCCACTGGTCAAAGATATATACGCACAAATCCCCGAAGAGTTGATGGCCATCATGGCCCAATTTGGTGGGGTGCCTGAGGATGTCTTAGAGTATTACGCGACTGAAGGGGCGATGATGTTACAACTCTTTGGTGCGATTTTCGCAGCGATGTTGGGTTTCAATTTAATCGCAACCTTTGAAAAAGAACGCATAGCTGAAGTCATGTATACCCAAGGCGTATCGAAAAAGACGTTTTATTTATCCAAACTGACGATACTTCTGATCATGGTATTTGGATTCACAATCGTGAATGCTTTAATCGGTTATTTGGGGTTTATCACGATCGATGAACGATTCAGTTTTGGGGATTATATGTGGTTTTCTTTGTTAAACGGCCTAATGTATCTGTATGTCGCTATCCTTGGGTTTATCCTGGCTTTAATACTGGATAAAGACATCAAAGCGATGGTAGCGATTGCGATACCACTGCCATTATATATTCTCGCGATATTATCGACTTTAACGGACAATGCGTGGTTAAAGGCACTCAAATACATCTCACCGTTTACCTTTTCAGACCCCGTTGCCATCCTCAAAAACCAAGACCCGTTCGAATACATCAGTTTCTTGGTATTTACTGGGATAGCCATCCTTGGTTTGGTCTATGGATATTATAAATATCAGAAGCGGATTTCAGTTTCTTAATCCTTAAGTTTTTTGAAAACAAAATGAAACAAGTTATGTTATACTATTTAAGTAAGGGAAGGTGATTGTATGTCATGGGGTAACGAATCTAGAATCATCGGCGAAAAAGTCAATGTCGTTGGTGAGAAAGAAATTGGCGTCATCACAAGAATCGATGTTGATCGTCGTCTCGTGTACGTTTTATTCAAACGTATGAGAGAAGTGGCGTATCCATATCCAGAAGCGTTTGAACAAAACTATTTGATTTTAAAACTGAACGCAAATAAATAATCTACCTCTGCGTGGATTATTTTTCTTAAGGGGGTTACCATGTTTCCTAACTACAAGCATTCCATCTTAAATGTATCAGCAACCTTATTAAAACATTATGGCATCGATACCCACCACAGTACCTTAGAAATCCTTAAACCCTATTTGGAAAATAAACAGCACATCATGCTGATTTTACTCGATGGGATGGGCATCAATATTCTAAAAAATATCGATGAAAATTCATTGCTTAGAAAACATGTTAAAACCGCGCTCACATCGGTTTATCCACCGACCACAGTCGCGGCGACAACCTCGGTACTTTCAGGCTTAACACCTTATGAACATGGCCATGTGGGTTGGACCCAATACAACCGTTTTGAGGATTGTCACACCGTTGTTTTTTTGAATAAGGATTTTTATGACGATACGCACCTATTGAAAGAAGACTTCAAAAATACGTATTTGAAATACGAAACGATTTTAGAGAAAATTCAAAAGAAGAATCCAAAATTATACGTTAAAAAACTATTTCCAGATTTTGAAGTGAATGGGTTTAAAAGCTTTGATTTGATGGTGGATGAACTCATTTCAATCTCTAAACAACCCGCATCATTTACGTATACCTATTGGACAGAACCCGATTATACCATCCACGACGAAGGTGTATTCAATGACAAAGTCAAAACACAACTCGAGTTTTTAAATCAACAAATATCGAGATTGTATGCATCTGTTACCAAAGATACTTGCATCATCGTGATTGCTGACCATGGTTTGGTCGATGTCGAAGGCATCCCTTTATATCAACACCCAATTTTAGAACTTTTAGACAAAAAACCATCGGTTGAACCCAGAAGTACCGCTTTTTTCGTTAAAAAAGGGTTAGAACACACTTTTGAGTCACAATTCAAAGCATCTTTTAACAATCATTTCACTTTAATGACCAAAAAAGAGGTCTATGCTGCTGGCATATTAGGGTTTGGTCAAAAGCACCCAATGCTCGATGATTTCATCGGCGATTATATGGCTTTATCACAGGACAAATACATGTTTAATATCAAAGAACACAGTACGTTCAAAGCACACCACGCAGGGATCCATCCCGATGAGATGATGGTACCTTTGATCATTTTAGAAAAGTGAGGACTTTATGGCAACCAAAAAGAAAACAACCACCCCACAAAAACAATTAAAACGGGTTGTAAAGAAAAAAGTTCAAAAACACCCAGAGATTCAAATAGCACTCATCGTTTTGATCATCGCAGCAGCGGTTGTATACTATTTTTTCTTTTATAACCCACCAGTCACCCAAACCTATGGGTCAGAACAAAACGCGGAAGGTTATTACTACTATACCCTCGTTGAAAATAACACCTATTATTATGAAGCCAACAACGACGTTGGTGATGAACTCAAAAACACACTACATACCATCTTAAATACAGGGTTTACCCCTACCTCCTATGATGAAGCGAGACAAATCTTAGGGGTCGCTGATGCCTTACTCGATGACCCTACACGGGTGCTTGCGATTTATAACTCAGCGACGGTTTCATCAACATGGGATGGTACCACATGGACTCGGGAACACGTGTGGCCAAATTCCAGATTAGGCATCCCTCGTGTCACAGGTTCGCAGCGCAACCAAGCCTCAGACTTACATAATTTAAGAGCCATCATCCAATCGGTAAATTCATCCCGCAGCGATCGAATATTTACAGCCGGTAGTGGTTCAAATGGCGTCAATACCGATGGTGGGTATTACCCAGGGGATGACCATAAAGGCGATGTCGCGCGAATTTTATTTTATATGGCGACCATGTATGACTTCTTAGAACTCGCCGATGACGGATTTGAAACGGGTGAAACTTATACGATGGACCGAATCACGATGGGTAAACTATCGGTATTGCTTGACTGGCATAAAGCAGACCCGGTGGATGATTATGAAGTCAAAAGAAATCAAACCATTTTTGAAGCCCAAGGCAACCGTAATCCATTCATTGATAAACCCGAATATGTCCATCTCATTTGGGAAAATAAAACCATTCAAGAGTTAACTAAAATAGAAGAATCCACTTTTTTACCAAGTTATCGCTTGAACTTCTTGATGTTTACGATTTTATAAGAAGATTTGTTATGACATAATGAAATGCTCCCCTTAAAGTAGACGCTACAAATTATTAAAGTTTGTAGTAGTATACAAAGAGGGGAATTTTTATTTGATCATACCGGGCAAAAAAACCAGTAAATAGTAGATTAAATGGCTCAAAACCACTTAATTCTCTAATAAATACTGGATTATTGAAAAATAGTATTAATACTGACAGCAGTCATTTCAACCATGTCCATTAGCTTAATTAGGATCTATTTTTTGTTTGGTGGAATAGGCATAAATTTTTGATGATCAAACCCATTAAGAATATCGAAATTTAAATCGTATTCGATTTGATTTTTACGTGCATCCACATGAACTCTAAGTGTTTCAGGAACTTTGATTTTGAGTTTCTTGTTAAAAAACCGTGTCAAGAAAAGTTCTGAGTATGCTATGGCGTCAATCTCCATGGTTTGAAAGGCATAATCTGACATGTTTTCTTCAGTAGGCATCCATTGTGCCTTAAAATCACTTTGCCATTGCTCTAATTGATCGGACGCTTTTGGTTTAAGTTTACCCGCTATAATTTCATTTTGATAGGCATGCCGCGATTCATGAGCAATAAAACCGACAACAGTTGTGGTTAATTCAGTATATATTGAATTGATGAGTATAACATTTTCTTCAGGCATAAAACCACCAGCAATCACTTTACTATCGGTGTTCCACAAAAAAACTTGAGTAGGGGTCTTCCCAAGTACAGATGACGACAATTTTTCAATTCTTCTGAGTTGTTTAAGTATACTCATTGATTCACCTCACGGATAGTTTCTATCACGATTACTTAAAATAAAAGTGCAGTTTAGATGGAGAAGTAAGACAATTTATATTATAAACTTTTTGATGATAAAAACATTACTAAAAAGTTTTTAAATCAAATAGGTGAAATCTATCTTGCAGAAAACAAAAAATGAACAAAAAAAGCCTACTCGTATGAGTTAGGCTTTATCTTTTAAATGGTACACCCTCACGGGCTCGAACCGTGGACCCAATGATTAAGAGTCATTTGCTCTACCAACTGAGCTAAGGGTGCATTTTTTCAGCACGAATATGATAACATACTAATTTTTTAAAATCAACCCTTATATACGAAAAAAGTTTTGGGTAATCGGGGTATTTGTTGTATAATAGAAAATAATCTATTAAGGAGACGAACCTATGGTCGATTTATTTACAGAATATCAACCTAAATCGGACTTAGAGTTGGCCGATTTAGCCTACATTATGGACGCGATTAAGCACTATGGGAATGATTTATTCGAGAGACACCCAGCGATGCATTTCTCATCCTCAGCCATGATTTTCAATGCCAATATGACCAAAACCCTACTCATCTATCATAAATTGTATGATTCTTGGGGCTGGACAGGGGGTCATATGGATGGTGAACAAGACTTTTTAAACGTTGCGATCAAAGAAGCCAAAGAAGAAACGGGCTTAACTCATTTAACACCTAAAAGTATTCAGCCGGTCAGCATTGAAGTCTTGCCTGTATGGTTTCACTATAAAAAGGGCAGACCCATCTCGTCACATTTACATTTGAATGCATCCTTCATTTTGATTGCAGATGAATTTGAACCACTCAAACAAAACGAAGAAGAAACCCATGGGGTACAATGGGTAGACATATCTAAGATTACAGAATACGTATCGGAACCAGAAATGATGCCGATCTATACTAAAATCATCGAAAGGGGATTATTATGAAAAAAGCGATATTATTCGATTTAGACGGTACATTGCTCAATACACTAACCGACTTAACCAACGCGATCAACTACATGTTGAGCCATTTTAACTTTGGAACGATGACTGAAGTTGGGGTACGCCGTCTTTTAGGCAATGGGGCGAGACAACTCGTAGAACTCGCGATTGGGGAAGAAGTTTCGAAAGCAGATTTTGAAACCTATTATAATTTTTATGATGCCTACTATCAAGCCCACAGTGAGGAAGCTACCGCACCTTATGAAGGGATACCCGAAGTATTGGATACCTTAAAGAAACGTGGTTACCGTATGGCTGTCATTTCCAATAAACAAGATGCAGCCGTTAAGCAACTGATTGAACGTAAATTTCCGGGTGTGTTTGAATATGCCTTAGGTGTTACAGACGATGGTATCAAGAAACCAGACCCACGGATGGTGGAAAAAGTCTTAAAAGCGATGAATTTAAAACCAAATGAAGTGTACATGATCGGGGATTCTGAAGCCGATGTTGAAACCGGTAAAAATGCCCATCTTGAAGTGGTGGCGTGTTTATGGGGGTTCAGAGACATGAAGGATTTGGCACCTCTAAAACCTGAATTTATTGTGGGTAAGCCTTACGATATTTTAAAGGTCATCTAAGAAAAATGGGAAATCCAGAGCGGATTTCCCTTTTTATTTTTTTTCTGTACCATCTGGGTTGAATCGCTTGTGTAAACGTATTTCAACCAGTGGAATGACTAAGATGAGTAATGAGATTTGAACATAGATTTGAATCATAATAAAATCTTCCACATAGGTCCAATCTTTCAATACTAGTGGTAACAGAATTGATGATGGCAAGATGCCTACCCCAAAAATCAACCAAATGTGACCGGCCACACGGTGGGCATAGTCCCAGGTTTGTTGGTTCTTCATCGACATATGGGTACGATAACCTACCCACCCATTCACCTTTTTGGGAGGTTTATAAACAAAGATCCATCCGAATAGAAGCATGGTTAATGATAAGATGAGGGTGGTAATAATCGAAGCGATGATCATGATAACCTCCAACAAAAATAACAATCTTTAGGATACTACATAGGGAGATACAATTCAGCCACTAAACGGTGTATTTGATGATGAGGTAACCATAACCAGGGACTTCAAATGTATCGCCTGAAACATTCAAATGGGTTTCGATGTTGATCCCACGGATTTCTTTCGGTAGTTTCACACAGTGGGATTGTTCATCGCTATTCAAGATGAATAATAGCGTGTCTTTTCCGTGTTTTTCATAAGCAATCGTTTGGTCTTCATTATCGAATGTGACCCATCTGAAATCAGATGAACCAAAAGCATCGTTTTTCTTACGATAATCAATCAATTGTTTGATACGGGATTTAAAGTGTAAGTCTTGACGTTGTTCGTCCCAAATCATACACCTGCGGTTGTCTGGGTCGTGGTCACCCGTCATCCCGATTTCACCCCCATAATAAATGGTAGGTGTACCAGGGAAGGAGAACATGAATAAATAACTTAAGAAGGCCAAATCTTTGTTTTCTTTCGAACGGTGTAGGATGCGACCCGTATCGTGAGAATCGACCAAGTTGAACATGTTTTCTGTGATTTGTTGTGGGTAAGAAGTTATTAATTTATTGGTTAAACGGACCAGCTCAGAAGCGGGAATTCTTGGGATATTGACATCATGTCCAAAGAATTGCCAAATCAAATAAATGAGCTCATAATTCATCACCGTATCGATTTGCTCACCACCCAGCCAAGGGAAAGAATAATCCCAGTTTTCACCGAAGATGAAAGCCTCCGGTTTGGCTTGTTTGACGGTTTGTCTGAAGGCACGCCAGAAGTCATGCGAGACTTCATTTGAAACGTCCAAACGCCAACCATCGATATCGTATACCTCAATCCAATAACGCGCCACATCGAGCAAGTGCGCACGTGCGAGTGGGTCTTCCGTATTCCATTTTGGCATATACGGGGTAAATGCGAACGTATGGTAGTTAGGAATCAAACCACGTCTGTAGATGGGTTTGCCTTGTGCATTTAAATCGAAGTTCAACATCGGTTCATCTTTGACAAAGAAGCTGTTGTAATACTTGGAATCTTTTCCATGTTTAATGACATCTTGGAAGAAGGGATGGTCATACCCACAGTGGTTGAATACCGCGTCCAAGACCACTTTAATGTTACGTTTGTGGGCTTCTTGAACCAAGCGTTTAAAGTCTTCATTTGTACCAAAAGCGGGGTCAATCATCATATAATCGGTGGTGTCGTATTTATGGGCACTTGGGGCTTTAAAAATGGGTGTGAAATAGATCCCTGTGATGCCTAAATCCACCAAATAATCTAAGGAATCAATGATGCCTTGGATATCCCCACCAAAGAACATATGGTTGGTGACTTTTTCTGCTGGGACACCCCACGCATGGGTGGGTTGATTGGTGGATTGTTCACTGCGTCTAAAACGTTCAGGGAAAATTTCATACCATATCGTATCTTTGACCCAAGATGGGATTGAAATGACGTCAACTTCATTTAAAAATGGGAAATTAAAGTAGTTGAAAAGGTTGTATTTTTTCTTTTGATTTGGGTCATTTTTCAAATCATAGATCTCTCTGACACCATACAAGTATGCATCGTCTAATACGAATGCATATTTGATGCGTTTGTGTTCCGGTTGAATCGCTAAAAAATAATAATCGTATTCATGATCAGAAAAACGTTTGATCATCTCTAAGTCATTGGCATTTTCATGTTTCCATACCCAAACCAAATGGGCATCGTCTATGGGTTCATAACGAAATGGGTCACCGTAGACCAATTTGACCGATTTGAAATCATTGTGGGCGGTTCTTAACCAAATATGGAGGGTATTTTTGTCATAAGCGTAAGCCATTTCGGATTTGCTTTTATGGAGTAATGCGTGTTTGTTCATAAGTTACCTCACTTTAGTGTCTGGGATACACACTATATTATACAAAAAATTGAAACGCTTTCATCGAATATTTAAATGTAACGCATTACAACCTATTTGAAAGGTAAAATCCGAAAATGATGTGTTATGATAATCTTGGACACAAGGAGTGATGGTATGTCATTTTATGAAAAAAAATGGTGGAAAGAAGCCATTGGTTATCAAATTTATTTACGTAGCTTTAAAGATTCTAACAATGATGGTATCGGGGACATCCCTGGCATCATCGAAAAACTCGATTATTTGAAGGACTTAGGGGTCAATCTCTTGTGGATTTGCCCATTTTATAAATCACCGATGGACGATAATGGTTATGATGTCTCCGATTTTTATGATATCTCTGAAGATTATGGGACACTAGAGGATGCTAAACGATTGATTGCTGAGGCCAAGAAGAGAGACATCCGTATCATCGCGGACTTGGTGATGAACCAAACCTCCGATGAACACCCTTGGTTCATCGAATCAAGAAAATCAAAAGACAACCCATATCGTGATTATTATATTTGGCAACAAGGCAAAATGGTTGATGGCAAAGAAGTTGAACCGACCAACTGGGCATCGTTCTTTGGTGGGTCTTGTTGGCAAAAAGATGACTTGACTGGCGAATATTATATGAAGATATTTTCCAAGAAAATGCCAGATTTGAACTGGGCTAACCCAAATGTCCGCGAAGGTATGTTTGAGATGGCGAAGTTCTGGTTGGATTTAGGGATTGATGGCTTTAGGGTGGATGCGGTCGCACACATCGCAAGAAGCACCACTTTTGAAGACTCCACCATGGCATCCTCATCGAAATACAAACCCGATTGGCGTAAATTCTCCAACTTACCGAAACTGCATGATTATTTAAATGAGTTCAATCAAAAGGTCCTTAAAGACTATGATGTGATGACGGTTGGCGAAGTCGGTGGGGGCGCTTTACCTGCAGAAGCCATCGAATACGCGGGTTTAAACCGCGATGAGCTTCACATGGTATTCAATTTTGACCACAACTGGTGTAACAACGTCTGGGACTTAAAAAACCCAGAAGATGAAGTCATCACCAATTTATCTCATATGAAAGATATGTTTGAGAAGTGGCAAACCAACCTTTACGGTAAAGCATGGAACCCGCTTTATTGGTTAAACCATGACCAACCACGTGTCATGAGCCAATATGGCAATGTGAATAAACGTGTATTGTCTGGTTCGATGCTTGCGACGGCTTTATATTTTATGTGGGGCACCCCATTCATTTATCAAGGGGAAGAAATTGGGATGACCAACTACCCATTTAAAACCATCGATGACTTCAATGACGTCTCTGTGAAAAACAGTTACCAAATCGCGGTATCCGAAGGACAAGACCCACACCGTTTCATTGGGTTTACTGCACACCGTTCTCGAGACAACGCGAGAACCCCGGTTCAATGGAAGAATGCCCCATTTGGCGGTTTCTCAAATGTCGAGCCTTGGTTCCATGTTAACCCGAATTACCCTGAAATCAATGTGGAAACAGAAGAACAAAACCCTAATTCACTGTTAAATTACTACAAGACCGTCTTGAAATTGCGTAAAAACCCATCCTATAAAGATACATTCGTGTATGGCACATACAAACAATACTTAAGAGACGACAAACATGTGTACAGCTATTTAAGAAGCTACCACCACCAACACATCTTGGTCGTGACCAATTTCTTTGATGTAGAATCCAATGTCTCCATCGATATGGATATTCAATCGGTATTGTTATCGAATTACCACGAAACTAATTACGATTTAAGACAATTAAAACTTAGACCTTACGAATCCTTAGTTGTACTCGTGAAATAATACCCAAAACCCATTGGGTATTTTTCTTTTTTGGTGTATAATTTATATAGAATAAATAAAGGAAGATACCATAGATGAAAAAAATTAGTACACTTTTATTGTTTTTTATTGGTTTAACCGTGCTGAGTGGCTGTAATCAAAGAAAAGGTACCATCGTAAAATATTCAATGGATGGCGTATATGAATTGGCATTTTTGATCGATTCCAATTTAAATGTAACTGGCACTGCCTATGACCCGTTCGTTAATTTTGATCGCTATGCGCTTGAAATCAACGGCACCTCGATTAAAACGATCATTCGCAATAAGCACTCACAAAGTGTTGAGGTGATTGAGTATGAAATAAACCAAGTAAACGATTACTATTTCACGATTCGAAAAGACAACATTTATATGAGTGATGTATTTTATTATGATATTTATTCAGGTTTGATTGAAATAAGAGTGGTAAGTACGACAATTCAACATTATGTTTTCAGCAAATATGAAGATTTTGAAACACACCAAATACCTAATGGCACATACGAGCTGATCAATGCATCAGGTTATCATCATGGACAAACGATCTACCCTCAAATGTACCAATATTATAATTTTTATATCGACGGTAATCGTATTTCATACAAAAACAAACACGCAGACGGGTCTACATATCAAGGCAGTGGAACATATATCGCAGGTTTATCTGGCATTCAAACATTGTTGGCCAATACCAAAGAATATCTCAATTATGACCCTAGAAACAAAACCCTGACCTTTGAGTATAAGCGTACAAGTTTTGATGCTACGACAAGTTCTAATTTTATTCTAGTTTTTGAAATTAAATCTTAGTACCTCCCCCTTTAAAGGGGGTTTTTTCATCAATTTTTATGTATTTTGGAATGAATAGCGACAAAATAAAAAAAAAACCACATTTTTCAGTCATATGAATATAACTTTTTTTAGATGAGTGATAAAATGTAATAAAGTTTAAAGATATGGGGTGATTTTATGAGTTTTACTGCAGCAGAAATGTTACAGTATCTGAATTACGCAGCCTTAGGGGTAATTGGACTCGCGATGTTTTGGGGGTTCATTCAAGGCTTTTACAAATCCACCTTCTTTCTGATTTGGACTGTAGGTATTTTAGTCGTTGGTTTCTTCACGATTCCGATGATTGCTGGGATGGTACTTCAAGTCGATTTGAGTGCCTATCTTGCTACTGTTCCAATTCCAATTGAAGGGTTGGTCATCACAAACATCCAAGATACAGCCATTAATTACTTAATAGATATGCAACCAAACCTAGCCAATGTGCTGGTAGAGGGGTCCGATGCGTTGGCATTGGTCATTGGTATCTTACAATTGGCCGTCAGCTTGGTGCTATTCATCTTATTGTTTATATTAAACGCGACAGTGTTTAAATTCATCGGATGGATCATTTGGATGATCATTAAACCACGTAAACGCGATGAAAACGGTCGAAAGAAAAGAAAAACTTTCCTATCTCGTTTGGCTGGTGCCGGTGTTGGTGGTTTAAGAGGGGCATTCTCTGTCCTTTTGATTTCTCTGCCATTCGCTGCGCTTGTATCGTTAAGCAGTGGGTTAGATTTAGTAACCACCGTCAGTAACGAACCACAATACCAATTGATGATTGTCAACGATGAACTCGTTTTAGTCGAAGTACAACAACCGATGGCTGAAACCGATGAACTCATCGCTGAACTAAAACTGTTCTTAAAAGACTACCGTTCTACCTATGTCGGGATGATTGCTGGTTATGTTAAAATTGGCGATGTTGAACTCGATAATTACGTATTCGACGAAGTCTTCAGTGTCCGTGTTAAATCTGAAAGTTTAGATACACAAATCAAGTTTCGTGCTGAACTTGAAAAAGCACTTAACGCTGTGAACTTATTGGTCGAAGCCAATGGGGGTTCAACCACATTTGGTGACGATTTCATTTATAGTTTAGACCCAGAAACCGCAGCAGAAGTGTTCGGTTTAATCACCAATTTGGACATCATTGAAGTTGTGATCCCTGTGGGCTTAGAATATTTGATCAACAGTGGTGATTTCAACGAGATGTTGGAAGGTTATGAAGATTTATTTGATTTAGATGATTTAAAAGCCATCGATTATATGAGAGACTTGGGTCTTTTGGGCGATGTTTTTGTCAATGCATTGAGCCTAATTCAAGAACAAGGTGTACCTATGGATGAACTCAATTATTTCTTATTTGATGGTGAAACCGTCGTGAGTATCTTTGACGCTTTAGGTGAATTGGATCTCATTCAATATGGTTTACCGATTGGATTGAATTTCTTGATTCAAACAGAAGCAGTTCAACAAACATTTACCGATTTAGGCATCACTGTCGATGACATTACCTTGCCAACAGGCGAAGAACTACAAGCCGATTTTGCCAATATCGCAAATATCTACTTAGCAGTTCAAGCGATGGGTTTTACATCGATGGATGATTTTAATAATATGTCGGACCCAGCTGTACTTGGTGCAATTCCTGACCAAGCGATTGCGGATTTGTTCGATGCCATCTTTGGATTCTCCATCATTTCAAACAATACAGGCGTGGCTTCTCAATACATTTTTAATTTCATCACTGAGAATTTACCGCCTGAATTCCAAGGTTTAATTACGTTGGCAGATATTTCAAACAACTTTAATGCCACTGAAATTACAAACCTCATCTTATTGGCCAAAGTGGTCATCAGCACGGGTATTATGGATTTGATCAATCAATCCGAGAATCCGGACTACAATGTGATTTTATCCGATGAAAATATCGCAGCGATTGTTGCGAGAATCAGTGCATCAAACCTAATTACGACCAAGATGAATGATGTCATTGCACAATTGTTGGCGGGATTAAACTTAGGTGTTACCTTGGTTATTCCTGAAACCATCGACTGGGCAGCAGAATCTGGTCAAACAGAACTTACCGCTTTATTAAAGGGTGCGCGCGAAATATTAGCATCCAATATCATCTCAGGTGACTTAAGTGCACTTGATGACACCATGGCGGATAATTTAGCTGCTTATATATCTGACTCTATCGTCATTCGTTATAATTTGAATGCAATATTTGAAATGGCGTTATCAAGCCAAGAAGGTCTAGCGGATTATGAAATCGCATTGCCAGATTCGTGGGAAGATTGGACAGAAACTGAAATCAACTCCTTGTTGAAAGCAGCCATCATCCTATCAACCGCCGGCAGTGACCCATCTGCACTTTTGTCTTTAACTGAAACACAGATCAACACCATCGCGAAATCCAAAGTCATTGCGAATACATTTAGAAACGTATTCTTGACCATGGTCGATGAAGGTGGAGACTTAGAAGGTGTATTATTCGTTCCAGAAGGTTTGACTTGGTATTCAACAAATTCAACTCAAGGTGAACTCGAATACTTATTATTAGCGTTACAAAGCATCATTCCTGGTGGCGACATCAATAACATCAATGTGGATTTAAATACCCTCATGACAGCCGATGTCGATGTGTTATTACGTTCTAAAGTCATTGAGATGACATTAGTTGAAACCATCGTACCAATGATTGAATCTGGTGACCTATCGGCATATATCAGCACAACATTGCCAAATGGTGATGATTACGTGTGGTATCAAGATGTGGACCCGAACTATCCTGAAGGCGACCTTAAACCATTGTTACTTGCCATCCAAGGGTTATCCGATTTAGGCATTTCATTTGATAATTTGGACTATAATGCAATCACAACCGCATTATCGGATGAAGAATCTATCCAGGAATTGAATGATTTATTGCTATCATCACGTGTTTTACATAGTTCACTTGACAAATTATTCACCGAAGTATTGTCCACCAGTGGTTTAAATGTCACATTGGATAACAGTGACAATCCAACCTTCTGGCAAGGTACTGAAAGTGAAGACGGCGAATTGATTAAGTTACTACGTGCTGTTCAATTGATTGGTACGGATGAACTTGATCCAAACACCATCAGCAGCCAATTTCTAAATGACTTATTAGATACAGAATCAACGATTGTACGTATCCTTATTTCCAATGTTATCAAGGATACCATCACCAACATCCCAGCAGCAGCGTTAGATGCTGATGGACACATCACATTGGCAGAATTGAGAGCGATTGCGACAGCATTGTCTCAATTTGGATCAGTCAATGAGATTTCATCCATAGACCCAGCTACCGTAGATGCTAGCATGTTGACCAGCTTATTGGATGCGAACTCACTCATCGTGAATCGACAAATCTCAGATGCAATCAAAGGTGCAGTGACCAATATCCCAGCAGCAGCTTTGGATGCTGAAGGCGATATTACATCCACTGAACTTAGAGCCATCGCGACCGCGTTGTCACAATTCAATTCCATCGATGAAATTTCGAATATCGATGCGACCTCAGTTGATGCGACAATGTTAAATAACTTGCTAGATGCAGGCTCGCTCATCGTGAATCGTCAAATTTCAGACGCCATCAAGGGTGCAATTTCTGATATCCCAGCCGGCGCATTAGACGCTGAAGGCGATATTAAAGAATCCGAGCTTAGAGCAATCGTCGTTGCATTGAGCAACTTTGGTTCTGTCAATGAATTATCTAACATCGATGCGAATACCATCGATGGTGCGTTATTGAATGATTTGTTGGATGCTGAATCCTTAATCGTCAATCGTCAAATTTCAATAGCAATTAAAGGTGCCATCACCGATATTCCAGCCGGTGCTCTCGATGTTGATAATCACATCACAGTGACTGAACTTAGAGCAATTGCTACCGCGTTGTCTAATTTCAATTCCGTGAATGAACTTTCAAGCATCAGTGCAAACGACATCACATCAGCATTGTTGATTGACTTACTGGATGCGGAATCATTGATTGTTAATCGTCAAATTTCAGTCGCAGTCAAGGGTGCCATCACAGACATCCCTGCTGGCGCATTAGACGCTGACAACCACATCACCGTAACTGAACTCAGAGCAATTGCTATGGCATTATCCAGCTTTGGATCTGTCAATGATATGGCAAACATCAATGCGAATGACATCACCTCTGCTTTATTAACAGAATTATTGGATGCGGAATCGTTGATCGTTAATCGACAAATCAGCATAGCCGTTAAGGGTGCGATTACAGACATCCCAACCGCTGCATTAGACGCTGATAACCACATTACGGTTACTGAACTTAGAGCCATCGCAACCGCGTTGTCACAATTTGGTTCAGTCAATGATATGGCAAACATCGATGCATCCACCATCAATTCAACACTCTTAAACAACTTGCTTGACGCAGAATCGTTGATTGTTAACCGTCAAATTAGCATCGCCGTTAAGGGTGCAATCACAGATATCCCAGCCGCTGCGTTAGACGCTGATAATCACATCACAGTGACTGAACTTAGAGCGATTGCTACAGCATTATCTAACTTCAACTCAGTCAATGATATGGCAAATATCGATGCGAATACCATCACATCCACATTCTTAACTGACCTATTGGATGCAGAATCACTCATCGTGAACCGTCAAATCAGTATCGCAATCAAAGGTGCAATTACAGACATTCCTGCAAGCGCATTAGATGCTGATAGCCATATCACAGAAACAGAACTCAGAGCCATCGCAACTGCATTATCGAACTTCACATCTGTAAACGATATGGCAAGTATCGATGCAAGTGACATCAATTCAACGTTCTTAACGAACTTATTGGATGCGAACTCAATCATCGTCAACCGTCAAATTTCGACCGCTGTCATTGGTTCAGGCTTAGATATCCCAGCCGCAGCCCTTGATTCAGCACAAGATGTGAAAGAAACCGAACTTAGAGCATTGGCCGCTGCGTTGGTACATGTCGGTTCTGTAGACCAAGTTTCGACCATCAATGCAAGCAGCATCAATTCAACGTTCTTAACGAACTTGTTGGATGCTGAATCCTTAATCGTCAACCGTCAAATCTCCTCAGCCATCATCGCATCCGGTCTAGATATCCCTGCCGCAGCATACGCATCAGCAGAAGACATCACAGAAACCGAACTCAGAGCGTTGGCCGCTGCGTTGGTACACATCGGTTCTGTAGATGAAGTATCGAACATTGATGCCAATAGCATTAACTCAACTTACTTAACCAACTTATTGGATGCCGAATCGTTAATTGTTAACCGTCAAATCAGTTCAGCCATCATCAATTCGACCATCGATGTACCTGCCGCTGCGTTAGAAACTGCAAGTGACATTTATGAAACCGAACTCAGAGCATTGGCTGCTGCATTGGTACACATCGGTTCAGTCAGTGATGTTGGTAATATTGATGCTGCTGACATCGATTCGACATTCTTGACCAACTTGCTTGCTGCGAACTCAATCATTGTGAACCGTCAAATCAGTACAGCCATCATCGATTCTGGATTGGATATCCCTTCCGATGCTTATGAAACAGTAGATGACATCACATTGACTGAACTCAATGCTTTAGCAGACGCATTACAATACATTTCTGGTGGCGTTGCTGGTATTTCGAACTTAACAGCTAGCACCATCACCGGTTCACTCATCAATGATCTACTCGCTGCGAACTCCGTCATCGTCAACCGTCAAATCAGTTCAGCCATCATTTCTTCTGGATTGACTACTGGAAATACCGATGCCATCGATAATAGTGTGGGTCCAAGAAATGGTGAAGTGAAGAACATTGAAATGGTTGGATTGGCAGAAGCCTTAACCGCAATGGGTCCTACAACCACTGTAGCTGACCTATCCACCTTAACACCTGCTACCGTAGCGTCATTAGATGACGAAACCATCGATATTATGTTTGGTGCAAACTACACCATCATTTACTACAAACTTGAAGCAGAAATGAGAAATAATGTATTCTATGTTATGACCCTTGATAACGCCGATTATGAAGGTGGCAACCCATCGAACAGAATTCTCAGAACCACATTGGCCGCTGACCTCAAGTCTGGTGCTTACGTTTAATTCTTAGTAACAAAGATTCCCTCATCGAAAGGTGAGGGAATTTTCTTTTTGGTTTGGCTCTGTTTTGTGTTATCATACTTTTAGGTGATACCATGATATATACCTTAGGGTTTATAAGACATCAAGATGAAATATTGCTCATCAATCGCATGAAACAGCCATGGAAAGGCTGTTGGAATGGGGTTGGTGGTAAAGTTGAATTGAATGAAAATATCCAAGTATCGATGCAAAGAGAAATCCTCGAAGAAACAGGCATTTATGTGCCTTTAACTGAGATTATATATAAAGGCAAAATGACTTGGGAACCCAACGATGGTAGCTTTTTATATATGTTTCTAATGGATATTAATGAAAAAATGGATACCCCAGTCGTCACCAATGAAGGTATACTTGCATGGCGAACAATCGATTGGATTTGTGATAAAAACAATCTAGGCGTCGCTTTGAATATCCCTTATTTTTTACCAACATTATTAGATAGTGGCATACACCATTACCACTGCATATTTGATGGCAATCGTCTTTTGGATGTCATCATCAAACCGGAGGATACCCATGTTTGAATTTTATCTTGGGTTAGGCATCTTAGTTGTGATTGTCATCGCAATTATTGTGGTCATCGAACTCAACAAGCAAAAATTTATCCGTGCCATCGAGCATCAACTCAAACATCACGGCAAGCTTGAATATACCAAATTGAATAGCCATCAATATGTACTTAATACCCAAAATCGACGCATTCAAATCCGTTTGATCTACGCACCCAGTGTCAATGAAGTCTCCTTTAATTCAAAAAGGCATTGGCAGTTGTTTTCATCCTCAGGTAAAAAAATGATTGAAACCCATGGTTTTCAGGATATCGAAGGCGACAAACTCTTATTAATTTACCCTCAACCAGGCAAAATTGTCAAATACATCAATGAGAATGAAGTGGTATTCGTCAAACCAGGGATGGATGTTTTTGGAATGCATGCCATCCATGTCAATCAAATCGATCAATATTTCCAATAAGAGACCTTAGGTGTCTCTTTTATTTTTGTTTAAATTGTGGCTTTTTAGCACGAAAGATTGAAATAGAGTGTGTTATAATCTTAAAGGACATAGGTGATTATATGAAATATAAAGTAATGAGAAAACAATTCAATTCAGACGAATGCTTTGTCTGTGGTATCCATAATGATGCAGGATTAAAAACGGCTTTCTATGAACTAGAAAATGGCGTCCTAGTGACAATTACACGCGGTGACAACTTTCATCAAAGTTATCCGAACCGGATGCATGGTGGCATCATTTCTGCTCTATTAGATGAAACCATTGGTCGTGCGATGAGCATTACTGAACCCGAAACATGGGGTGTAACCATTAAATTAGAAGTATCCTACCGTAAACCAGTACCACTCGATGAAGACATCGTGGTTTGTGGGTGGATTACAAAAAATAAAGGCATGACATTCAAAGGTGAAGGTCTGATTTTAGCGAGCGATCGAAAGACCGTTTTAGCCACATCTGAAGGCACCTATTTTAAGCAAAATATCCATGAGATCATCGGTGAACACCGGCTCACAGGCTGGCAATACATCGAGGATGCGCATGCGGTAACGGAGATTGAACTAAACCATGAGTTTACTCGAAGTGAATGACTTATCATTCCGCTATGACAATAATGATTTACTCGTAGACGCCAATGTGCGTCTATTCATCAACGACCACGCCGTGTTGGTTGGACCCAACGGTGCAGGTAAAACCACCTTGCTCAACTTACTCAATAAAGGCTTATCTCCAGATAAAGGTACCATCACCTGGCTTGAACATACAAAAGTAGGGTATTTGGACCAATACGCCAAGATTGACCCCAATATTTATGTGGGGGATTACTTACTAACGGTATTTAAACCATTGTTTGATAAAGAAAAAGAGATGGAAAACTTATACCACAAAGTCGGAGAACTTGAAGGTATTGAAATGGAAAGAGCACTCAATATAGCCAGTTCCATTGGGGATTATTTGATTGAAAAAGACTTTTACGCCATGAAATCCAAACTGGGGAACATCATCCATGGGTTGGGGCTTGAAATGTCGATTTTAGACATGCAAATTAAGTATTTGTCGGGTGGCATGCGTGCCAAAATCATCCTAGGTAAGCTATTACTGGATGAATCAGACATATTATTACTCGATGAACCAACGAACTTTCTAGACATCAAACACATCGAATGGTTAACCAAATTCCTACAAGGCTATGAAAAAGCATTTTTGGTGGTATCCCACGATGAAGCCTTTTTAAAGGCCATCGCGAATACCGTCATCGCCCTAGAAAATAAAGGTTTGACACGCTATAAAGGCAATTTTGATTACTATTTAGCCGAACGTGCCTTACGTTTTGAACAAGTGTCGAAGCAATATGAGTCACAACAAAAATTCATCAAGAAACAGGAAGAGTTCATCCAAAAAAACATCGTTAGAGCCTCCACTACCAAACAAGCTCAAAGTGTACGTACAAAACTAGAAAAAATCGAACGTATCGAAAAACCGACCAAACAAAAAGAACTCAAGTTTCATTTCCCTTTTTCTAAAGATACAGGTAGGGACGTCCTGATTTTAAAGGATTTAGAAATCGGGTATTCAAAATCATTACTTAAACCAATCACCATGACCATAAAGAAGAACACCAAAGTCATCATCACAGGTAAAAATGGGGTAGGTAAATCCACGCTGATTAAGACCATCATGGGTTTAAATCCAGCGCTTTCGGGGTCTTTCAAATGGATTGATACCGCTCAAATATCCTATTTTGAACAAGAATTTACATACGATGAATCGTTAACTGCGGTAAATCTCTGTTTTGATTTATTACAGAATATGGACAAACTCCAAGTATATACACTATTAGCCAGATATGGTGTCTCTAGAGATATGGCCGATAGACCGTTAAAAAGCCTTTCTGGTGGACAAAAAACAAAAGTTCGACTCGCTTTAATGAGTCAAAAGAAATCCAATGTGATCGTCTTGGATGAACCCACCAATCACTTGGACCATAATGCGAAAGAATCGCTTAAACAAGCCATCATGGCTTTTCCTGGTGTGGCCATCGTCGTTTCACATGACCAGTCATTTCACGACTCATTTGAAGCCACCCAACTAGAATTGAAGGGATAATATGTTAAAAAAATTGATTGGTACCAAAGCATTCTATCGTGAAGTCTTAGGTATTGTTTTACCCATCATGATCCAACAAGGGATCACCACATTTGTCGGCTTGCTCGACAATATCATGGTTGGACAATTGAACGAAAACGCCATCAGTGGCGTCGCGATTGCCAACCAAATCATGTTCATCGTCCTCATCTGTTTCATTGGTGGCTTGGCAGGGCCTGGGATATTTGTCGCCCAATATTTTGGTGCAAAAGATGAAAATGCCTTAAAACAAGCGTTCCGTGCTAAAGTCATTTTAGCAGCATTCGTCACTGTCATCGCGATGGCGGTATTATTGATATTTAAAGAACCAATGATCACCATTTTCGCGAAAAATGACCCAGGTTCTGCAGGTGTCTATAATGAAGAAGTCATCCAGTATGGCGTTCAGTATCTGACAATCATGGCATTCTCATTGCCAGTGCTAGCTATCATACAGCTATACGCTTCAACTTTCAGAGAAATCCGTGAAACTTCAGTGCCAATGATGGCTGGGATCATCTCAGTTATTGTGAACTTCGGATTCAATTACGTATTGATTTTCGGTAAACTCGGTTTACCAAGATTAGAAGTTCAAGGCGCAGCCATCGCGACGGTCATCGCCAGGGTCGTCGAAGGTTCGATCTTGTTATACATCGCCTATCGAAACCGTATGGTATTCGCTCAAGGAATATTCTCACATTTCCATATTGAGACAAAACGCTTCAAATTGATGGTAAAAAAGACGTTGCCACTACTGACCAATGAGTTGTTGTGGTCAACATCGATTTTAGCAATCATGTTGGCATATGCACAACGTGGTACTTCAGTTTACGCTGCTTTCGCGATTTCTAATGCAGTATCTAACTTGTTCTTTATCATATTTGGTGCACTCGCCACAGGTATTTCTGTCATGGTTGGTAACGAACTTGGTGCCAATCAAATCGAGTTAGCCAAAGAAAATGCCTTTAAACTGTTGTTCTTGACGATTGTGGTGTGTTTATCTTTTGGCGCATTACTGGCCATCATCGCCCCATTCGCCCCATATTTATACAACGTATCGGATAGTGTCAGAGCGATGTCTACCCAGTTCATGTGGGTGGTCGCTGCACTCATGTGGGTATTCGCATTCAACGCGGGCATATTCTTTATTTTAAGAGCGGGTGGCATGGTCATCTTGACTTTCTTGTTTGACGCAACCTTCGCGTGGGTAATCACAGTACCTTTGGCAGTTGTATTATCGATATACACAGATTTACCGATTTTATTGGTGTATGCTCTGGTTGAAGGGGTCAGCATCATCAAAGGCATCATCGGGATGCAATTTGTGAAAAGTGGCAAATGGGCAAGAAATCTAACCCACCATGAAAACGCTATCTAAAAATCCTTTGATTAGTTGTAAAATCCGTTTCAAAACCTTGAAAAAATCCCGTAAGGGTGTTAAGATGTTTATGGATTAAACCAAAATAGGAGGAAGAAATGAAAAAAGTAGTAGTTGCATTAGTAGTTGCAGTATTGGCTTTAGCATTGGCTGCTTGCGGTCAAAAGAGAACGTATGAAATCGCTCTTGTTACCGACGTAGGTACCATCAATGACAAATCATTTAACCAAGGTTCATGGGAAGGTGTCGTTAAATACGCGAAAGAACATAAGATTTCTTACAAGTATTACCAACCTGATACCAAATCTACAGAAGATTATGTAGAATCCATTGAAATCGCTATCGAAAACGGTGCGAAAATTGTTGTTACACCTGGATTCTTATTTGAAAACGCAATTTGGCTTGTTCAAAATGATCATCCAGAAGTCAAATTCATCTTACTAGACGGTGCACCTCATAACGTTTCTGACTGGGGTACAATGGCAACCGTAGATGGCTCTGCTCCAAACTTCGATATGGCAGACAACGTATTCAGCATTTTCTACGCTGAAGAAGAATCTGGTTTCTTAGCAGGCTATGCAGCTGTTAAAGAAGGCTTCACTAAATTAGGTTTCATGGGTGGTATGTCCGTACCAGCCGTTGTTAGATTCGGTTATGGATTCGTTCAAGGTGCTAACTATGCTGCCAATGAAATGGGTCTTGCCAATGGTGCAATCACCATCAAGTACGAATATCTAAACTCATTTGCACCAGATGCTGCACACCAAACTAAAGCTGCATCCTGGTATACTGCAGGCACAGAAGTTATTTTCGTTGCTGCCGGTGGTGCTGGTAACTCCGTTATGAAAGCCGCTGAAGGTATTGCTAATAAGTATGTTATTGGCGTTGACGTTGACCAAAAAGCAGAATCCGACAGAGTCATTACATCTGCGATGAAAGAATTGGGTAACTCTGTTTATCAAACACTTGAAAAGATTTATGACGACAACGCAACTGGTGGCACATCTGTAACACTTGACGCTGCAGTAGATGGCATCGGTCTTCCAGCTGATTTCTCAAGATTCAATACATTCACTCAAGCGATGTATAATACCATTTTTGCTAAAATTGAAGCTAAGCAAGTTACAATTGTTAAAGATAAAGATGGTCAAGGAAACGCCGTTGCTGTTACAGCACTAGTCGTTCCAAAAGTTACACTTCAAGTTATTAGCTAATATTAGACTCATAAAAAGCACTTTATCAGGGTGCTTTTTTTTTCATATTTATAGACAACTATACGCGATTTATATTTAATATAATATTTTTCAATACGCCTTTGGAAAACGCTTTTTTATGATATAATATGATAGATAAAATGAGGTGAATTAGATGTCTTATGTCATTGAAATGCTCAATATTACCAAGCGATTCCCGGGGATCATCGCGAATGATAATATTACATTGCAAGTAAAAAAAGGCGAAATCCATGCACTACTCGGGGAAAATGGTGCAGGTAAATCCACTTTGATGTCTGTACTCTTCGGTTTATATCAACCAGAAGAAGGCATCATAAAAGTCAATGGGGAAGAAGTAAAGATTAAAAACCCAAACGATGCGAATGCATTAAAGATTGGGATGGTGCATCAGCATTTTAAGCTTGTACACAACTATTCTGTGGTTGAAAACATCATCTTAGGCAGAGAAGAAACCAAAAATGGTTTCATCAGCCTAACCGATGCCAAAAAGAAAATCGTTGAACTTTCTCAACGCTATAAGCTTAAGATTGACCCTAATGCAAAAATCCAAGACATTACAGTTGGGATGCAACAACGTGTTGAAATTCTAAAAATGCTCTACCGTGATGCAGATATCCTTATATTTGACGAACCAACCGCGGTATTAACCCCACAAGAAATCGAAGAATTGATGCACATAATGAAAGATATGGTGGCTGAAGGTAAATCCATCATTTTAATTACGCATAAATTGAATGAAATTAAAATGGTTGCAGACCGTTGTACAGTTCTGAGAAAAGGAAAATACATCGGGACAGTGGATGTTAAAACCACTACAGTGGATCAAATGGCAGAAATGATGGTCGGTCGTAAAGTGAATTTCACGATTGATAAAGCAGATGCTAAATTGACCAAACCAGTCTTAAAAGTTGAAAATATCCATCATCACAATGTTCTATTAAATAAAGAGGACTTGAAAGACATCACTTTCGAGGTTTTCGGTGGTGAAATTGTTGTGGTTGCAGGGATTGAAGGTAATGGTCAAACGCAATTGGCTGAAGTAATCACGGGGCTAAAAGAAGCCAAATCAGGACGTATTTATTTGAATGATACAGATATCACACATAAATCCATTCGTGAAAAGACGTTGTCTGGGATTGCACATATTCCAGAAGATAGACACAAATTTGGACTCGTATTGGACTTTAACTTAGCCGAAAACTTGATTTTACAAACTTACTTCAGTGAGCAGTTCCAACAATATGGTTTTTTAAAGTTCGATGATATTAATCGAAATGCAGAACAACTAATTGAAAAGTTTGACGTTAGAAGTGCAAACGGTCGAAAAACCAAAACCAGAAGTATGTCCGGTGGTAACCAACAAAAAGCCATCATTGCGAGAGAATTATCGCGAAATACCGATTTGGTGGTTGCTGTTCAACCGACCAGAGGACTAGATGTTGGTGCCATTGAATACATTCACCACCAATTAATCAACATGCGTGATCAACAAAAAGCGATATTGGTTTTTTCGCTTGAACTCGATGAAGTATTTAACTTAGCTGATCGTATTTTGGTCATGTATGAAGGTGGAATTGTGGCTAATCTAGATGCAAAGAAAACCAATGAAAACGAATTGGGTTTATACATGTCTGGGTCTAAGAGAGGTGTCAACCAATGATGAAATTTCTGAAATTAGAATCCACTGAAAAAATCATTGCCACCATAATATCTATCATCGCTGGTATGCTATTTGGTTTGGTTGTTATGTTATTGATCAATCCACCGATGGCTTTTGGGGGACTATCTGCCATCTTATTTTCCGGTGTATCTTCAGGCATGCCTGGTATCGGTAATGTGTTATTTAATTCTGCACCATTGATTCTAACGGGGCTGGCGGTTGCGTTTGCCTTTAAGACTGGGTTATTCAATATTGGGGTATCCGGCCAATTGATGATTGGTGCATTTGTGGCTGTATTCATTGGTGTTCAATGGGGATTCTTAGGGCCATTACACCCCTTCATAGCCATTATAGGTGGGATGCTTGGTGGGATGCTTTGGGCACTCATTCCAGCATTGTTAAAAGCATACCGAAATGTTCATGAAGTTGTTTCTACCATCATGATGAACTACATTGCTATGTATGTATCTAAAATGCTGATTGAAGCAACCATTTATGATACCGTAAGACAAGAAGCTCGAGAAGTCGTCAGTTCCGGTCGTATCCCTAAATTATTTATGGATCAAATATTCGATTTCAATAAGCTCAATGCGGGTATCTTAATCGCGATTTTAACGGGTGTTTTGATTTATATCATCCTTGAAAAAACCACCTTTGGATTCCAACTCAAAGCGGTTGGGTACAACCGTGACGCTGCGAAATACGCAGGTGTTAATGACAAGAGAAACATTGTTTACTCGTTATTAATATCTGGCGCAATAGCAGGTTTAGCAGGTGCAGTGATTTACCTCGTACCAGGGACCGGCATTAAATTAGAAACAAAGTATGCAATTTCACCTTATGGATTCCAAGGGATTGCGGTTGCATTGCTCGGTATGAGCAATCCAATTGGAACGGTTTTCTCAGGCTTATTCTTAGGTTACATCGAATCCGCAAACCAAGAACTCCAATCCTGGGACTTCAAACGTGAAATCATCGATATCATCTCTGCAAGCATCATTTATTTCTCTGCGTTCACACTCTATTTCCAAAAATATGCGAAGAAGTATATCGCAAAATGGCTAGATAAGAAGGGCGGTGCTACTCATGAGTAAATACATGACCAAACGCAATATTTACATCGCAGTAGCCGTCATTGTTTATATTTTAGTGGCCCTTTGGAACAACAATAGCTTTTATAATCTCGTCCAATGGACTTTATATTCAACTATACCACTCGCCATGGTTGCGATGGCAGGTCTATATTCAGAACGCTCCGGGGTTGTTAATATTGCCTTAGAGGGGATCATGTTATTTGGGGCATTTGTAGGTATCTTAACATTAAATCTCTTTCAACATAACAACATCGATGGACAGTTGATTTTGATCATCACTGTCATCATAGGTGGGGCAGCAGGTTTGATTTTCTCATTACTACACTCATTCGCATCCATCACGATGAAATCGAATCAAGTCATTTCTGGTACTGCATTAAACATGTTATCCGTAGGCTTAGCGATTTTCGTCGGTCGTGCGTTGTCATCTTCGGGTACAGAAGAAATTGGGTTTACAGACCGTTATAAACTCAATATCCCATTGTTAAAAGACATTCCAGTGATTGGGGATATCCTCTTTACCAATGTATATTTGATTACATTGTTAGGGTTGTTGATTTTCGTCATAGCAGCAATTGTAGCCTATAAGACAAAATATGGTCTTAGACTCCGTGCCTGCGGTGAAAACCCACATGCAGCCGACGCTGCTGGGATCAATGTATACAAGATTCGTTATCTATCCGTCTCCATTTCAGGGTTACTTGCTGGGATGGGTGGAGTTATCCTTATTGTACCAACATCGACATCCTTTAAAGCTTCGATATATGGTTACGGATTCCTGGCACTAGCCGTACTTATTTCAGGACAATGGAAACCTGCGAGAGTATTGGTGTTCTCATTACTATTTGGATTCTTGATGAACTTATCCAATGGTATTACATTGGTTCAAAGTGCTTTTGATGGTCTAAGAGCCAATGAATCTATACTACAAGGTCTATTCAACAACTTGTACCTTTTCTTCAGATACTTACCAAAAGATATCATCTCAATGACACCATTCATTGTGACACTGATTCTATTGGCACTCACGTCAAAAAACTCTCAAGGGCCAAAAGCCGCTGGGGAACCATACGATCAAGGGAAGCGTTAATCGCTTCCTTTTTTTTGAAAAAAAAGACCGAAGTGGTCTAGAATTCATCGATCATTCGAACGAGTTCATCATACACTTCGGCTTCTTTTATTTTCTTTACGATTTGACCATGCTTGAATATGACAGCTTCACCTTTACCACCAGCGACCCCGATATCAGCGTGTTTCGCTTCACCAGGGCCATTGACCTTACAACCCATAATCGCCACATTGATATGTTTGTTCACACCTTGCAGGTAGGTTTCAATGCGTTTAGCGATATCAATCATATCATATTGGATGCGCCCGCACGTAGGACAGCTGATTAAATTTGGGATATCATTTCTCAAGTTAAGGTTTTTGAGGATTTCTTTTGCAGCTCTGATTTCGATTTCAGGGTTATCCGTTAATGAAACACGAATCGTATTACCAATGCCTTCATGAAGCAAAATACCAATACCCATCGCACTCTTGATGGCACCTGAGAAAGCAGTACCTGCTTCAGTGACACCCAAATGGAGTGGGTATGGGAATGTTTTAGCAGCTAGACGGTAGGTTTCAATCATCAAATTCATGTCGGTTGCTTTTAATGATAAAGCGATATCAAAGAAGTTCATCGATTCTAAGATTTCGACATGGCCCTTCGCAACCTTAATCATGTTTTCAGCGGTGGGTTCTAATCCATCGGGTAACGACCCACTATTGACACCAATACGGATGGGGATCCCTTTGGCTTTACAAGCATCCACGACCATTTCCACTTTGGAACGGTCTTTGATGTTCCCTGGATTTAAACGAATTTTATCCACACCTTGGTTAATGGCTTCTAACGCCAATTTATAGTCAAAATGAATATCTGCAACCAATGGAATGTGGATTTGTCTTTTAATTTCACCCAACGCTGCTGCATCCACTTTATCGAGGACAGCCACACGAACAATTTCACAACCTGCTTTTTCTAACTGGTGGATTTGTTTGACGGTCGATTCGATGTCTTTGGTATACGTTGTTGTCATACTTTGAATATATACATGGTTGTTACCACCTATGATTAAATTGCCCACCTTGATGGGTCTAGTTTGTAGTCTTTGCATTCAATATCACCTAAAACGATTATAACACAAGTTATAAGTTTTTAAGAGACAACGCTTATTTATAATAAATCTCCATATTATTTATAGAAAAGTATTGCTTGAAGAGATAAATAGCTTTATAATGTAACTCATACGAGGTGAAACGATGCAAATGCTCTCAGAGAAGCAAAAAAGAACCTACCGTGAATTTGCACGTGAGGAGTCTTTAGCTTACCATCTTTATATGCGAATTGCCAAACGTCAAAAGAAACCAGAAAACCGTGTCATTTTAGAAGGCATTGCTTTACAAGAAAAACACCATTTGGATATCTTTAATTCCTACTTGGGTAAAAAAGCAGTGAGTATTGAGATAAAACGGCCTTCGCTTAAATTGATGTTTTACACAGTGATGATGTATACCCTAGGAGTAATCTTCACGTTGAGAATTTTTGAAAAACTCGAAGCACATTCTAGACAATCCTACCGAGATGTGATAGAAGAAATCGATGAACTCAAAGACATTTTAAAAGATGAAAAAACCCATGAAGAAGCCCTCATCAATATTTTGAATGATGAAAAATTATTATTCGCATCCTCCGTCGTTTTGGGGATGAATGATGCTTTGGTTGAAATCAGTGGTGCGTTGGCAGGGTTTACTTTAGCCATCAATGATTCGATGAAAGTGGGGACACTCGGTTTAATCACGGGGGTCAGTGCTGCATTAAGCATGGCTGCCTCAGAATTTCTATCGCGAAAACAGGATGACCATGACACCCCTTTAATCAATGCTTTGTATACGGGTGTAGCCTATGTCATTGTCGTTAGTTTACTGATTCTTCCCTATTTTATGATCCACATCCCACTGGTTTCGATGGGTGTGATGATCGGGATTGTCATCCTCATTATTTTCACATTTAACTATTATATCTCAATTGCGAAGAAACAACCGCTCTTTAAGAATTTCATCACGATGGCACTGATTGCACTCGTGGTAGCTTCCATTTCGTTTGCGATTGGTCTATTTGTAGATTCTCTATAAAATGCTTTACACCCTCGAATTAAACTGTTATAATGTGTGAGGTTATCATCAGTCTTGGTATCTTTTTGAGGCAACTCATACTTGATATTTGATTGCTTGTTTGATATACTTTTAATGTAATGTCTGGAGGGTAGAAACATGCGTGAACTTGTTAAATTAGTTTGTACTGAATGTGGTGAAGAAAACTACTATACAACTAAAAATAAAAAAACCACACCGAATCGTCTTGAAATCAAGAAGTATTGTCCTAAAACACGTACTTATACGTTACATAGAGAAAAGAAATAAGCTATTCTTCGAATAGTTTTTTTTCTATTAAACACATATGTATATTAAAGGTAACGACGATTTATCCCACGTTTATATCCTAAAGAGATTTGATGGTGCCATCCTCATCGACCCTTCACACGATGAAGCTTCCATCCTAGAAGCATTGAAAGGCTATACATTAAAAGCCATTTTATTGACCCATGGTCATATTGATCATACCCAATTGATCGACCGTTTCAACGTACCTGTGTACATGCACAAGGATGATTTTATCCTCATGCAAGACCAAGATCAAAGCGGCGCTAAAGCATTAAAACTAAAGCTACCGAAGTTACACGGTATGGATTTACGATACATTAAAGATTTAGATACCATCCCATTCATGGATGAATTCATTACGGTCTACCATACCCCAGGGCATACCAAAGGCAGTGTTTGTTATGCATATAGACAAGAATTATATACAGGGGATACCCTATTTAAAGGTAGTGTTGGACGTACCGATTTGGTGGGTGGGTCTACCAATCAACTCAACAAATCGATTAAAAGACTCCTGACAGAGTTGTCTTCAACCATGAAAGTGTTTCCGGGACATGATGGCCCAACAACGCTTAAAGATGAAAAACAACACAACGAATATGTGGTTAAAATACTCAAAAAATAATCCCGAATTTTGGGATTTTTTTCTTTTTCAGCACTTTTGACTTGACAGTGCTAAAATCCTATAATACAATAGAGTTGGCACTGAAGTAGTGTAAGTGCTAAAGAGGTGAAGTTGTGTTAACCAATCGACAAAAACTCATTTTAAAAGCCATCATAGAAGCCTATGTCAATGATGGTATCCCAGTCGGTTCTAAAGCATTGACCGATAAGCCTTATTTAGGGTTCTCATCGGCCACGCTCCGATATGATATGGCGAAACTCGAAGAATTGGGTTTTCTCGAAAAAACCCACACCAGTTCCGGACGTATTCCATCGAACTTGGGGTATCGCTATTATGTCGAAAACTTAGTCACACGTGATGATAATGTCAAAGAAGTCTTCCCCATCATCGATAGAATCTTTATGGAATATGAAAACAATAAAGAAATCGCTGTTAAAGAAGCCATCAATCTGTTATCTGAACTCACCAACTATACGTCGATGGTGCTAGGACCCAACGAATTATTGGCACGCATCAAAAAAATCGACTTTATCCCATTATACAATCAAGAAGCGGTTGTATTGATTGTGACTGACAAAGGCCACGTTCAAAGCGAAACCGTCAAAATCCCAGAACACATTTCTGCGCTAGACTTTAAGAAAATCATCTCCTCTTTGAATGATTTACTTGAAAACCAATTTGTGAAGGATGCGAAAAGAATTCTTAAAAATGCATTCATGGAAGAAAACCTCATGGAATACATGGATTATCAAGAACGCATCATCGATACGGTGGTCAATGCCTTCAGACAAATGAGTGAAGAAAATGTGTATTTAACCGGGATGGGCAACATGCTGGTTCAACCAGAATTCAATGACATCAATCAAATCAAGGACTTGATGTACATGTTGGACCGCAAAGAATTGCTTAGACTCGTCGGTAGGACCAATAAATTATCGATTAAAATCGGTAAAGAAGCTGACTATATGCCGACCGATACCTGTACCATCATATCTGTGCCTTACACAGTCACCGACGAAGATTCAGGCACCATTGCCATCATCGGTCCGACCCGAATGGATTATTCGAAGGTCATCCCACTGATGGAATATATTGCGAAAAATATCGCGAAGCTTTACAAAAAATAAAGAACGAGGTGATCATTTGTGGATGAAAAAGAAATCAAAGAAAACGTGACATCCGAACAGGCTGAAACCAATGAAAAACCAGCCAAAGAAAAAAAGAAAAGTGAGAAAGACAAATTGAAAGAAGAAATTGAGCAGTTACAAACTGAACTCGCCACCTTAAAAGATCAGTATTTAAGGGAGCGTGCTGAGCTTGAAAACTTTAAGAAACGGACACACCAAGAACGCATCGTTGAACGAAAATATGCAGCACAAAACGTGATTGAATCATTGATCAATCCAATTGACCAGTTGCGCATTGTCACCAACATGACGGTAGATAACGATTTACTCAAAAATTACCTCATTGGATTTAAAATGATCAACGATCAAATCTTGGGTATATTAGAACATGAAGGCTTGAAAGAAATCAAAGCTTTAAATGAGATGTTTGACCCAAACATCCACCACGCAATTGACACTGTCTCAGACAAAGATAAGCCAAAAGGCATGATTTTAGCGGTACAACAAACGGGATACATGTTCAAAGAACGTGTCATCCGACCTGCCATGGTCAAAGTAAACGAATGGAGTGATGAAAATGGCAACAACAAATAAGATTATTGGTATTGACTTAGGAACCACAAACTCAGTGGTATGTATTATGGAAGGCGGCGACGTTAAAGTTATTCCAAACGCCGATGGTTCAAGAACCACCCCTTCAGTCGTCGCTTTCAAAGGCGATGAAATTTCCGTTGGTGAAGTTGCGAAAAGACAAACCATCACCAACCCAAACACCGTATCCTCAATCAAGAGACATATGGGGGAAGGTTCATACCGTGTAAACATCAACGGTAAACAATACACCCCACAAGAAATCTCTGCGATGATTCTTCAAAACTTAAAGAAAACAGCTGAAGATTATTTGGGTGCGCAAGTGAAGAAGGCGGTCATCACCGTACCTGCTTACTTCAATGATGCTCAAAGACAAGCGACCAAAGACGCTGGTAAAATTGCCGGTCTTGAAGTCATGCGTATCATCAACGAACCTACCGCCGCTGCATTGGCGTATGGGATTGATAAACTTGAAAAAGAACAAACCGTCCTCGTATTTGACTTAGGTGGCGGTACATTTGACGTATCCATCCTCCACTTAGCGGATGGTACGTTTGAAGTACTTTCAACCGCTGGGGATAACCACCTTGGTGGCGATGACTTTGACCAAAAGATCATGGATTTCTTGGTTGCTGAATTCAAAAAAGAAAATGGCATTGATTTATCCAAAGATAAAATGGCTGTACAACGCCTAAAAGATGCTGCTGAAAAAGCGAAGAAAGAACTTTCTGGTGTGACCACATCACAAATCTCTCTGCCATTCATTACGATGGGTGTCGCTGGTCCTTTACACTTAGAAAAAACATTAACACGTGCGAAATTCGATGAACTCACTGCAGATTTGGTCGAAAGAACCGTGGGTCCTGTCAGACGTGCCCTTAAAGATGCGAAAATGGACCCAGCCAAATTACATCAAGTATTGCTTGTTGGTGGTTCAACCCGTATTCCAGCGGTTCAAGAAGTGGTTAAACGCGAATTAGGCAAAGAACCAAACAAGAGTGTCAACCCAGACGAAGTGGTTGCGATGGGTGCAGCGATTCAAGGCGCTGTCTTATCTGGTGATGTGAAAGATGTCTTGTTACTAGACGTCACACCACTCTCTTTAGGTATTGAAACTTTAGGTGGTGTATTCACCAAGTTGATCGACCGTAATACCACCATCCCAACTTCCAAATCACAAGTTTTCTCCACCGCATCCGATAACCAACCAGCTGTCGATATTCACGTATTGCAAGGTGAACGTCAAATGGCTGCCGATAACAAGACTTTAGGTCGTTTCCAACTCAACGACATCCCACCTGCACCACGTGGTGTACCACAAATTGAAGTGAAATTTGACATCGATGCCAATGGTATCGTCAATGTCAGTGCGAAGGACTTAGGCACAGGCAAGTCTCAAAAGATCACCATTTCGGGTGGTTCAGCCATGAGTGAAGAAGAAATCAAACGTTTGGTCAAAGAGGCTGAAGAAAACGCAGAAGCCGATAAGAAAAAACGTGAAGAAGCCGATTTGAGAAATGAAGCTTCATCCCTCATTTTCCAAGCCAATAAAGCCATCCATGATTTGGGTGACCAAGTCGACAAGAATGAAAAATCGAAAGTAGAAAAAGCCGTTAAAGACCTTGAAGATGCACTTAAAGGTGACAATTTAGACCGCATTCGTGAAAAGAAAGAAGCCCTTGAAAAAGACGCTCAAGCCATCGCGGTTAAAGCGTATGAAAAAGCTCAAAAAGAACATCAAGGCAACGAAGAAACCACGAAGAAGTCTGGCGATTCTAATACCGTAGACGCTGAATTCGAAGAAAAATAAAATCCACTTGAGGGGCTACGGCCCCTTTTGACGAAAGGTTAACATATGGCAGAAAAAAGAGATTATTATGACGTACTGGGTGTAAGTAAAACAGCATCCGAGGAAGAAATTAAAAAAGCCTACCGTACGCTTGCGAAAAAATACCACCCCGATGTCTCGAGTGAACCCAATGCAGAAGCTAAATTTAAGGAAGTTCAAGAAGCTTACGATACTTTGGGTGAACCTGACAAACGCAGACAATACGACCAATACGGTCATAATGGTCCGTTTGGCCAAGGCGCAGGTGCTGGTTTTGGTGGATTTGAAGGTTTCGGTGGATTCTCCGATATTTTCAGTTCGTTCTTTGGTGGGGGCGGTCAACAACGCCGTGACCCGAATGGACCAGCCCGTGGAGACGACTTAGAGCGTCGCATGAACATCACCTTCGAAGAAGCTGTTTTAGGTACCAAGAAAACGATCAAAATTGAAACTGAACAATCGTGTCATGTCTGTGGTGGCCATGGTGGACAAACATCGAAAGATGTTGAAACCTGTGACCGTTGTCATGGCGCAGGTTATGTGACTGTTGAACAAAGAACCATTTTGGGAAGCATCCGCTCACAAGCGGCTTGTCCAAAATGCGGTGGTCGTGGTAAAACAATCAAAAATAGATGTAAAACATGTAATGGATCGGGCCGTGAAAAAATCACCAAAGATGTCGAAGTCAAAATTCCAGCAGGTATCGATAACAACATGTCACTCCGCATGCCAGGCTATGGTGAAGGCGGGGCGAATGGTGGACCTGCTGGCGATTTATACTTAAGATTTTCAGTTAAACCCCACAAATTCTTCAAGCGTGATGGCGACAACATCATCTTAGAAGCACCGATTTCATTTGTTCAAGCAGCCTTGGGTGATTCGATCGATGTGCCTACCATTTATGGCGATGTTTCACTAAAAATCAACCCTGGTACACAAAATGGCACCACCCTGCGCATGCGTGAAAAAGGTGTCGCGAATGTGAATACGGGTAAGAAGGGCGATCAATTGGTCATTGTTCAAGTTGAGGTTCCAACCAACCTATCAAGAGAACAAGAAACCATTTTAAGACAATTTGAAAAAGCGGACCCCAAACCTAAAGATAGCCCTTGGGAACGTTTTAAAAACTTATTTAAGAGCTAAAAACACAAGAAACTGCAAATTTTGCGGTTTCTTTTCTTTTTTACCAATAAAATGGTTGGGGATACCGTATATTGGGTGTAAATCAAACCAAAGGAGAACTATACAATGAAGAAAATTGGTTTAACCGCTTTAATGATGTTCTTATTAATCACAGGATTGGTTGGTTGCAATCTTTCAAGCCAAACCATCCATTACACAGAAAATGATGTCTATTCATTATCCATCGTATCGATGGGTGAGGTCTTAGCACAATCACAAGCTACCCAAGTGAGTACTTCAATGGAAACCACCGATGAACCTGTCACAGAAGACCCAATCACCGATACAGACCCTGTATTGGAAAAATATCTGTTGATGGTTGAAACATTCTTGAATTCAAGTGCACCACTCAATGTCATTCAACAAGCATCAGACCGTGTTGAATATCAATACATGGCCATTTATCAAGCTAAAGATGCCCTTGGGAATATTGTAGACTATACCGTCTATTACAATGAAGTAGAAATTCTACCTGAAGTTGAAGATGAAACTGAAGAATCCTCCGAAACTGAAGATGAACAAGTCCCAAGTGAAAGACGTACCCGTGGGGGACGCAATCATGATCACGATGACTTATTCGACGATGAAGAAAACGATGAAATCGTGACTGAACTTGAAGGTCTAATGATTGTCAACGGTATTGAATATACATTGTTGGGTAGAAAAGAAGTCGAAGACGATGAAACTGAGTATAAGTTTATTGCGCTAATCGATGAATTGAATTTCATCAGAATCAGTTTTGAAACCGAAGACGATGAACAAAAATTTAAATTTGTACAAATGACCGATGGCGTGATCGTTAACAAAACCAGCATCAAAGTAGAAAATGAAGATGGCGAATCCAAAGTCATGTTGGTTTATCAAACCGAAATATTGGAAGCAAGATACTCATTCAAGTATGCGGATAACGAAGACTACGATTTATTCATCAAGTATGAAATTGATCAAGATGGTCAAGAAATTGAACGTGGAATGATTAAAATTACCATCAATGTCGATGAAGTGACCCAAGAAACCACGTATACCTATCAAATCGTCGGTGAACGCGATGGTCACGCTTTTGGTAAAGACAGAGAAATTGGTCGTGGTCACCATGGTCATGGCAAAGATGATGACAATGATAACGGTCAAGGTAAGCGTCCATAACTGAAGCAACTATAAAACACACTTGAAAATATGGTATAATCGTCGTGATTGGAGGGGGAACATGTCATTCAATTACGACGATTATATCGATTTAATCATAGCCAAAGACGATGAAGCTTTTAGAGCCGTTTATGACGCATCCAAAACAGTCGTTTACGCAATCATCAAACAAAAAATCAAAGACCCCAACACCATCGAAGATTTGATGCAAGAAACATACATCAAAGCCATCAAACATATCAAGAGTTATACCAAAAATGGTAAGTTCATCAAGTGGTTAGGCAGTATCGCCTATAATTTGACGATGGATCACTATCGTGGGGTTGGAAAAGTTGAGTATCAATCCGAAGAAACCTTGAATCTAAAATATAAAACAGCACCAGTCAATCATGAAAACCAAGCACTGGTAACCGCTTTGATGAAAATCTTGGATCCGATTGAACGGGAAATTGTTTTATTACATATCATCGATGAATATACGTTTAAAGAGATTGGAAAAATGGTTAATAAACCATTAGGAACGGTGCTTTGGATGTATCAAAATGCATTAAAAAAAATGCGAACGGAGGCGACAAAATGAACAATAAAGACATCAAAAAACTATTGAAAAATCATTTGGACACACAAATTCCAGACGTTTTGTCGCGTATTGATTTACAAAGCATTGAAATCCTTGACAAACCCAAGCCGAAAATGTTTTATGCCATTAAAAGTCGATTCGCTGCATTATCATTATCCCTTACGGCTGCAATCATGCTGATCATTGGACTCATTGCATTAAACAATCGACCGAATAACCCAATCGAGACACCGATGACATTAACTGCTGAAAAAACATACTCATTCAGTGCAATTTCATCCTCAACATTATTGAATGCCATCGACATTCAGTTAAATCAAACCAATCCAATGGTTCTCTTAAGTAGCATGATGCAACAAGAAACCAAAATCAAACAGCGCGTGGGCTTACTGAATCCTTATTTCAACATGATTGAATTGTTCATCAGTAGCAACCAAACCCTTGAGTTTTCTGACCCAGTACCATCCACACTATCGGGGTATACTTATCAAGTGTCTTATCAAATATTCAATTTGAATCAAGATACGGCGATTTATGTATTCCATTACAATGAAGAGGTGATGGATGGCGACACCATCACGACGGGTTTATTGGTTTTGGAACAAAAACAGTTTTATCTTGAAGGCGTCAAATCAATCGATGGTGCAGAAACCATCATCACAACCAAGACCTATCAAAATAAAGCTTTAAAAGATACCCACTATGTCTTATTTATTTCAAGAGAAGTTCAAAACACACAATGGTTTGAATATCAGGTTTACCAAGCGGGTGAACGAAAAGAAAAATCAGCTGTCCGTTTAGAAACCTTCGGTAATACCTTACAAATCCGATTGGATTATGAAAATGAAATTGAAGACATCGAAGTAAAACTCAAAGCCATTCGTATTGAAGCGAATGGGATGGCTAAAATCAGGGCTGAATATGAATATGAGGGCGATGATTTTGAAGAAAAAGGAAATATCGAGGTTTCCGTTGTCATCGACCCACTCACCAATACCAATCAATATCGTTATGAAATTACCAATCAAAAAGGCGATAAAGACGACATGATGGGCAATCGTGGTCATCAAGATTATGGTCGTGACAAAGATGACGATGATGAAGATGATGATGACGACCATCCTGGCCGTTCAGAAGAAAATAAATAAACCTGGGCTAAGTGCTCAGGTTTTTGTTTGTAATCCACGATGTTTTGATTTTCGGTAAAATAAGAATGAATGCGATCGCGCCTAAAGTGTTGAATATGAAATCCAACATGGTATCTTTTAAAGCTTCTTGTCCAATAAATAAGGTTTGTGTGATGTCATCAAAGTAACTTTGGGTATTTGATCCAATCAAGAAATCCAAGCCATACTCGAAGATCTCCCAAATGGTGCCAAATAAGGCTTGAAACCCAAGGATGAATAGAATAAGGAGGGATTTGTTGTTATCCTTTGATAAATGATTAAAAATATAATATCCAGTCAAAGCCAGCACAAATCCACCTAAAAAATGCACGAATGAATCGTAAAAGGTAGCCACCCGATAGACACCAATGGCTTCACCGACAATCAACGTTAAAAAGACAAAAATATAAAAAGTAGCCGTCATCAGTTTGCTGAATTCAATGTGGCATCGCCACTTCAACAATGAGGGTAACTGAATGACCAATAATACAATAAGACTATTCGAAAAAGCGATGACATACCAGTTTTGAACATCCCAAATCGGGTTTTGAATCAAATATAAACCACCGATTACTAGCAGAATCGAAGCCATTAAGGCATCAATCAAGTATAGTATATTATTCCACTCGTTTTTATGAATCATACAATCACCCCTTTGGTAACATTATAATGCATCTTTTCAAAGGGTGATCTAAATTTGATTTATGCTTCGATTATTGACTGAAATATGATAGTATATTTATGAATTTAGGTGAGAACGATGCAACGTTATTTTTTAGATGAAAAAAATCAAATCCAAATCGAAGATATCCACCATATCCGACATGTGATGCGTATGAAAACAAATGATGAAGTCGAACTTTGTGATACGGATGGGGCCTGTTTTCTAGCAAGATTGACGGTGGATAACACACGAGTTTTATTTGAAAGAATTGCTTCACTCGAAACGGTTCATAAAACCAATTCGATCACCCTCATACAAGGGATTGCTAAAGGCGATAAAAATGAATTTGTCGTCAAATACGCCACCCAATTTGGCGTGGATACCATCATTTTTGTCGAAATGAAACGCAGTATTTCAAAGATGGATACCCAAACTTGGGACAAAAAAAAGGACCGTTATGAGAAGATTGCCCTTGAAAGTGCCAGACTTGCACATCGAAATACGGTACCAAAAGTCATCTTTATCCCCAGTTTAAAACAATTGATTACACCATTTGACCATGCTTTTGTCGCCTATGAAAATGATCGAGAAACGCCATTTTTAGATAAAATTCATCGGGTGAAACCCAAAGAATCGATTGCATTATTGGTTGGTCCAGAAGGTGGTATCGATGAATCGGAAATGGCTTTACTAAAAGATAAGGGGTTTGTTTCAGTAGGGTTAGGAAACCGCATTTTACAAACCGAAGTCGCTTGTCTTTATGGCTTGTCTGTCATCGATGGTATTTTAGAAACAAAAAGATGATGATTTCTATTAAAAGGCTTTACAAATCTATATGAATTCGATATAATGATAACGGCTTTAGATTTTAAAGTGCGGAAGGAGGGCAGACATGCCTAAAATCGTAGTACGTGAATCCGAATCAATTGAAGATGCATTGCGTCGTTTTAAACGTGACGTATCCAGATCCGGTACCCTCGCAGAAGCACGTAAACGCGAATTTTATGTGAAACCAAGTGTGGATCGTAAAATGAAGCGCCAAGCAGCTAGAAGCAATAAAAAATAAGCACATCAAATTGTGCTTTTTTCTTTGATAAAAGCATAATTATTTACCTTTATTATGATATAATAAACCCAGGAGTGGTTAAATGAAATTAAGCATTCAACTGAAAGACCCACAACTCAGTTATAATATCGTGGGTGCGTTTGATAAGAACCTAGAGGTCTTTAAGACCTATTTTGACTATATGTTGGTACTCAATGGCGATGAGTTTCATACGGATGCCACAGATCCTAAAGTGATTTCGATGATGGAGTCGGTATTATCAGTCATGATTGAGATCGCACCTAAAGTTACCATCACCGAACGTGACGTGATCTATCTCATTAAACTGGCTGAGGCCAATGAGATCGAACATGCCGCCAACTTATTCTTAAGACGCAAACAAATCATCTTAAATCAACAAGGCAGACCGATTTACCCTAAAACATTCACCCAAGCCATCTATGCCGATGCCATTACACAATCCGATATGGTGTTTGGGGTAGGGCCCGCAGGTACAGGTAAGACATATTTAGCGGTAGCGCTTGCGGTCAGCTACTTGAAAGAAAATAAAGTTAAAAAATTGATTTTGACGAGACCAGCGGTGGAAGCTGGCGAATCTCTTGGGTTTTTACCGGGGGATTTAAAAGAAAAAGTAGATCCGTATTTAATACCGCTCTATGATGCTTTATATGAGTTTTTAGGGGTAGAAATGACCAATTCGTTGTTGGAAAAAGGGGTCATTGAAATTGCGCCACTAGCCTATATGAGGGGTCGAACCCTAGAAAATGCCTTCATCATTCTCGATGAAGCTCAAAATACAACACACACCCAAATGAAAATGTTTTTAACCAGACTCGGGTTTTCATCCAAAATGGTCATTACTGGGGACCCTTCACAAGCCGATTTACCCAAAGGGGTGGCTTCAGGGTTGAATGAAGCCATTCAAAAACTAGCCAATATCGATGCAATCAAAGTGATTCACTTTAAACGCTTAGATGTGGTCAGAAACCCATTGGTTCAAAAAATATTGGAAAGGTATGATGACTGATGGATATTCAATTTTTCAATCAAACCGAAGAACAAACCGAACGTGCAGAACAACTCATCACACACATATTCAGTTTTATCGAAGAGAAACACGAGATGAACATCGTTTTCTTGACAAAAGACCAAATCCAAGAGATGAATCGTACGTATCGCAACATCGATAAAGTGACCGATGTGATCAGTTTTCCAGACCAAGAAGACGACTACATTGGCGATATATTCATCTGTTTAGACCGTGCTAAAGAACAAGCGGAAGATTATGGACACACACTAGAACGTGAGATAGGCTTTTTAGCGGTCCACGGTTACTTACATTTACTCGGTTATGACCACCATACAGAAGCCGAAGAACAAATCATGTTCGCGAAGCAAGAAGCTATTTTAAAACGCGCTTCGCTTGAAAGGAAAGCATCATGACAAAAGAACAATTGGTAAAAGAAGCCATTCTGGCCAGAAAACAAACCTATTCACCATACTCCAAATTTGGTGTAGGTGCTGCCTTACTCATGAAAGATGGCAAAGTCATTCATGGCGCAAACATCGAAAATGCCTCATTTGGGTTATCAAACTGTGCAGAACGCAGTGCTTTATTCCAAGCCTACAGTCTGGGTTATCGTAAAGACGATATCCTCATGATGGCGATCACAGGTGACACATTGAACCCCATCAGTCCGTGTGGGGCATGCCGCCAAGTGATGAATGAATTATTAGAAAAAAACACACCCATCTTCTTATCCAACCTCACGGGCAAAATTAAAGAAACATCGATGAAAGAATTATTACCTTATGCATTCGATGAGATTGAACACCATGAAAACGAATTTTAGAAGCGGATTTATCAGCATTGTGGGCAGACCCAATGTCGGTAAATCGACATTTTTGAATGCGATTATCGGACAAAAGATTGCGATCACATCGCCAAAACCTCAAACGACCCGTAACCGTATTTTAGGGATTAAAACCACTGAGGATTATCAAATGGTATTTGTCGATACCCCAGGGATCCACAAACCCAAGCATGAGTTGGGTCGATTATTAGACCAAACTGCCCAATCATCGATTGATGGCATGGATGCTGTTTTGTTCATGGTCGATGGCGAAAAAGGACTCGCTGAAGACCACGTCATTCGTCTATTTCAAGGCATTACCTCACCTGTGTACTTAATCATCAATAAAGTGGACACGTTAAAATCGAAAATTCAAATCGATAAAATCATCATCAGTTACATGAATGCATACCCATTTGCAGGATTCTATCCAATTTCTGCCTTACAAGGGACCAATTTGGATAAATTGATTGAAGAGTTGGTTGGAAGATTGCCTGTGGGTTACCCTTTATTTTCTGAAGACGAAATTACTGACCAAAGCGATTTCCAATTGATGTCAGAAATCATCCGTGAAAAAGTCTTGTACCATACCCAAGAAGAAGTCCCCCACGCGGTTGCAGTGGTCATCGAACACACAGAAATGAACCAAGGTGTCTACGAAGTTCACGCGACCATCGTTGTTGAGCGGAATACCCAAAAGCAAATCTTGATCGGTAAAGGTGGCGATATGTTGAAGCAAATCGGTACTGAAGCCAGAAAAGAAATCAATAAAATACTCGACACCAAAATCCATTTGATGCTGTGGGTAAAAGTCAAAAAAGACTGGCGAAACCGCCCATCTGATTTGAAATCATTTGGCTATGACAACCACGACTAACGGGTTAATTTATAAAACCCAAGACTACAAAGAATCCAGTAAGTTGCTGTATGTTTACACAAAATACGGTAAAGTCACCTTGGTAGCAAGCGGGGTAAAAAGCTATAAACATGAATTTCGAGTCTTATCTCAATATTTGACTGAGATTGAATTTCAATACCATGACAAAGACATGTTTGGGTTATCAAAAGCGAAACTTATCGATGGTTTTGATGACTTAAAAAAGGATTATCTGCGTTTGTCCAAACAAGCAGTGATGCTTGAAATAGTGGACCATTTGATGACCAATGACCTCGAACATGACAAAATTTATCCTTTGCTCATCGAGTTATTGAGGCACCCTTATGGTTATCTCATTTTCGCGTTAAAATTGCTTTTTGGATTTGGATATCGACTCAACTTTGTTGGTGAAGACCCTACAGGGTTTTCGGTTAAAAACGCATCTGTGACAACCAAAAAAGATGGTGTATATGCAGATTATGATTTAGATATTACGGCTTTGATCGCCACCTTATATTTTTATAAAACTGGCGATGCCATTCAACTAGAAACACACCAAATTAAACACATTGAACATTTTATCAAGACCTTTTATCGCTATCATATGGAATACGATATCAAAGGCTTAAAGGAATAGAGAGGGTCCTATGATCAGTTTAGAAAAATTAGTTACTTATGCAAAAGCTACCGGTTTTATTTTCCAAGGTTCAGAACTCTATGGCGGGTTGGCGAACACGTGGGATTACGGTCCACTCGGTAGTCTATTAAAAAACAACATTAAAAAAGCGTGGCTTAAAAAATTCCACGACGAAAACCGTTATAACGTCTTACTAGATTCATCGATTTTGATGAACTCACAGGTTTGGGTAGCGAGCGGTCACGTCGGTGGTTTTTCAGACCCACTCACGGAATGCAAGAGCTGCAACACCAGACATAGAGCCGATAAGCTCATTGAAGAACACAGCCATAATAGTGTCAATCCAAGCGCGTGGTCACACGATCAACTCCACAGTTACATGATGGAAAAGAAAGTCGCTTGTCCAAATTGTGGTAAATTCAATTGGACTGAAATCAAATCATTTAACTTGATGTTTAAAACGACCCAAGGGGTAACAGAAAGTGCAGGTAATACCGTTTACCTAAGACCAGAAACTGCCCAAGGGATTTTTATCAACTTTAAAAATATTCAAAGAACCACCCGTCGTAAAGTCCCATTCGGGGTTTGCCAAGTTGGTAAATCCTTTAGAAATGAAATCACCCCAGGGAACTTCATTTTTAGAACCAGAGAGTTTGAACAAATGGAGTTGGAATTTTTCTGTAAACCTGGTACAGAAATCGAATGGTTCAACTATTGGCGTTCCTATGCGCTTGAGTTTTTACAAACACTTGGATTGAAACGTGAAAACCTTGAACTGCACGACCATGCACAAGAAGAATTGTCACATTATTCAAACGCAACCACAGACGTTTTATACCGTTTCCCTTGGGGATTCGATGAACTTTGGGGGATTGCTTCAAGAACAAACTTTGACTTGAATGCCCATCAAACACATTCGAGAGAAAACCTCGAATATTTAGACCCAGATACCAATGAAAAGTATTTACCTTATGTGGTTGAACCTTCCTTAGGTGTGGAACGTTTATTGATGGCCATTTTAACCGAAAGTTATGAAGAAGAAGTTTTAGCGGATGGACAGTTGAGAGAAGTTTTACATATCCACCCAGCACTTGCACCTTACCAAGTGGCCATTTTACCGCTCATCAAAAAGAAACATGACCAATATGCACTCGATCTGCTTGACCAAGTTGCGAAATATACCCAAGTTACGTATGATGAAACCCAAAACATCGGTAAACGTTACCGTCGACAAGACCAGATTGGTACCCCATTTTGCCTCACCATTGACGATGAAACTTTGGAAAATCATACCGTAACCATCCGTGAACGTGATTCCATGACCCAAGTCAGAATTCCGGTGTCTGAACTCAAAGCGTTCATCTTAGAAAAAACAACCCTATAATGTCACAAAGGAGGTCTTTTTATGCCGATAGACCGTCATATCATCGATGAAATTAATGAAAAGACCGACATTGTTGCGTTAGTCAGTCCCTATGTCAACCTCGTAAAAAAGGGTAAAAACTACATGGGACAATGCCCATTTCACGATGACAAGAGTCCATCATTTTCGGTTTCACCAGAAAAACACCTTGCCAAGTGTATGGCCTGTGGTGAAGGTGGTTCACCCATCACGTTCTACCAAAAAATTAAAAATGTATCCTTTCCCGAAGCGGTTAAAGCACTCGCTACACCTCTTGGGATTCCAGTCGATGTTGAGGTTGTGGATAACCCAACCTTAAAAGAACATGACCTATTACAGGAAGCAGCCACGTTTTACAGTTATTATTTATTCAATTCCGCTTATGGGAAGTCTGCACTAGCTTACCTTGAACAACGGGGTTTGACCACAGAGGATATAAAACATTTTGAATTGGGTTTGGCACCCAAAGAGAAAGATGCTTTGTTCAAAATATTAAAGAATAAAGGATTTGATCCAACCATGATGGTGGATTTGGGTTTGGCAAAACAGCGTGAGGATGGTAGTTATTATGACCTCATGACTAAACGCATTACATTCCCTATTCACGATGTTCATGGTCGTGTGGTCGGATTTTCAGGTAGAGCATTGGAAGATGATCCAGTCAAATATTTAAATACACCTGAAACCAAAATCTTCAAAAAAGGCGAAGTGCTCTATCATTTATATCAAGCGGCTAAAGATATCCGAATGAAAAAGCGTGTGATCCTATACGAAGGCTTCTTCGATGTGATTGCTTCATACAAGAGTGGTCTTGGTAATGCCGTAGCGACCATGGGGACTGCACTCACGAAAAGGCAAGCAGAACTATTAAAACAAGTCACCACCGATGTGATTATTGCCTACGATGGCGATAAAGCTGGTCAACAAGCCACGATGAAAGCCATCCCAATTTTGGAAGAAGTGCGTTTAAGAGCAGACATTGTTTCCTTAAAAGATGGGCTAGACCCCGATGACTACTTGAAAAAGTATGGTAAGGAAGCCTATCAAGCCGCATTCAAGCAAACCATTGACCCCTTAGTATTCAGTTATGAATTCCATAAGAAAGGTCTCGATTTAAATAATTCCAACGATATCCAAGAATTTAAATCACGGATTCGTAAGATGCTTAAATTCAAGGATCAAAGCATCAAAGAAATCTATTATCGCCAATTGGCTAAAGACATTGGGTCATCTTATGATTCAGTCATGCCAAAAGAAACCAATTTTGGAACACCCGATCAACAACCGGTGTTGCCAAAACCTAAACCAGTCATCAAGCGCAACTTAAAAAAGTTCTATGACGCAGAAATTCAACTTTTCATCGCGATGACCCAAGATTTTGATCAAGCCCAACGGATCGATCAAACTTTGGGTACCCAATATGTTGTCGACATGGACTTATTCAAATTGCGTGGCAGTTTGATGTTGGGGTATTACCCTGAGCATACCACCTTTGATTTAGAAACGTTCAAAGCATCTTTAAAACCAGAAATGCTTGAAGCCTTCGAAACCAAAGTGATGGGGTCGTTGCCTTGGCGAATCGCTGCAATTTATAAAGAAGAGGCGGTCACTGAACTCCTCCAAGTGATGCAAAAAGTAACTTTAGAAAAAGAAATCATCCAAGCGCGTGAAGACATCCAAAATGAGGATGAAACATTTACCAAAGTGCGACACGCCGAGCGATTAAAACAGCTTAAATACTCCAAACAAAAAGGCAAGGTGAACCCATGACCCCAAAATATGAATGGATTGAAAACCTGTTAAATACCTATAAGGAAACCAAAAAGGTCCCACTCAATGACGTTTTAGAAATGACCGAATTAGAAGATCATGAATTCGATGAAATCAAACGTGCTTTGGATCAAGCCGGTTACGAAATTACTTATGAGGAAGAGAATATTCCCCTCATTGACACATCGGTAGATAAACCGACGGACAACTATCACCGTTATCTCAAAGAGATGGGTGAGATTAAACTATTGACCCCGGAAGAAGAAAAAGACATCACTAAAAAAGTATTCATGGGCCATGAAGCGATGGCTTTGGGTGTCTTATCCGACCCAACCGAGGAAGCAGCACGTCAAAAGACCATTGGGATTGCGGTTGAAGCGAAAAATAGACTGATTTTATCGAACTTGAGATTGGTCGTCTCTATCGCGAAAAAATCCGATGGTAAAATGGAAATGTTGGACCTCATTCAAGAGGGTACCATGGGCTTGATGAAAGCCGCAGACAAATTTGATTATCGCATGGGCAATCGATTTTCTACCTACGCAACCTGGTGGATTAAACAATCGATCTCACGTGCGATTGCCAAACAATCTAAAACCATCCGTATTCCAGTCCATCTGGTCGAAAACTTAAATCGTATGGTTAGGATTAAAAATGAACTCAGATCCAAACTCAACCGAAACCCTTCGGATGAGGAAGTTGCGGAAGCTTTGGGCATCACCTTAGAGAAATTAGCCTCCTATGAGCAATTGTCTCAAGAAGTGGTATCGCTCGATAAATCCGTGGGTACTGAGGAGGATGCGACATTGGCAGATTTTATTGCTTCTAATGTCATGAATCCTGAAGAGTCTTATATGGCGATGAAAGAAAAAGAGCACATTTCAGCGCTGTTAAAACAACTCGGACCAAGAGATGAACAAGTCATGCGTTACCGTTTTGGTCTTCATGACGGTAAGTATTACACACTTGAAGAAATCGGCAATCTCATGGGATTAACCCGTGAAAGAATACGTCAGATCATCTCAAAAAGTTTGGCAACCCTTCGTCAAACCCATAAATTGCTCAAATGATAAGGAGTTCACACATGAATTTAGAAAAAGTCATTGCTGATTTAATCAAACTCGGCAAAAAGAATAACAACGAAGTAAATTTTAGCGATGTCATCAAGCACGCACCTTTTGGGTCTGCAGATTACCTCGCGATCGAAGCAGCATTGCTCGATGAAGACATCGATATCATCAACTTAGAAGTTGAGGAAGATTTGATTGAAGAAATTGAAGTGCCTGCCCCTGTGGTTGTAGATGAACTTGAAGAAGAGGAAGATGACCTCGATGAAGACATCGATTTTGATCAACTTTCTTTATCTTCGCTCGAAATTGAAGACATCAAAGAAGAAGAATTACTCAACATTGAATCGTTGCCATCCTCCATTAAAGTCGATGACCCAGTCCGCATGTATTTAAAAGAAATCGGTCGTATTCCACTACTTTCAAGCGATGAAGAAGTCGATTTGGCTGTGAGAGTTAATAACGGTCGTTTTGCCCAAGAACAATTGGATGACATGAAAAATGACAACGTAGAAATCCCTGAAGACGAACGTATTCAACTTGAAAATATGGTTGAAGATGCGATTTATGCGAAAAACCGTTTGGTTGAAGCCAACTACCGCTTGGTCGTTTCGATTGCGAAAAGATATGTTGGTCGAGGGATGTTATTCTTAGACCTCATCCAAGAAGGCAACATGGGCTTGATGCGTGCTGTAGATAAATTTGATCACGAAAAGGGCTTCAAATTTTCAACCTACGCAACTTGGTGGATCCGCCAAGCCATCACCAGAGCGGTAGCCGATCAAGCCAGAACCATCCGTATCCCAGTACATATGGTAGAAACCATCAATAAACTGGTGAGAATTCAAAGACAATTGGTTCAAGAATTGTCACGTGAACCATCCCCAGAAGAAATTGGTGAACGTATGGGCATCACAGCTGAACGTGTTCAAGCCATTCAAAAGATTGCACAAGAACCCATCTCATTAGAAGCGCCAGTAGGTGAGGAAGAGGACTCATCTTTGGGTGATTTTATTTCTGACCCAACCGCACTCAACCCATACGAATACACCGTTCAAGAAATGGTTAAACGCACATTGGACGAAGTACTTGAAACCCTCACAGACCGTGAAGAAAAAGTGTTGAGACTCCGTTATGGCCTACTCGATGGTAAGACCCATACCCTTGAAGAAGTGGGTAAAGAATTTGGGGTCACGCGTGAACGTATTCGCCAAATTGAATCCAAAGCTTTGCGCAAATTGAGACAACCTAGCCGTCAAAAGAAACTCAAAGATTTCAATTTAACGAGAAAATAATGACCCGTATTGAAACATTAAGTCATTTGACACAAGGCATGGGTACTTTATTGGACATTGGTACAGACCACGGCTTCGTCATCATCGATGCGCTTCAAAAAGGTTACATTCAACGCGCGATTGCGTGTGACATCAACCCGATGCCACTGTTGAATGCAAAACAAAATATTGAAGCCAAACAATTGACTGCATGTGTGGATTTTCAATTGACCAATGGATTCATCGGTATCCATACACCGTTTGACGGGGTATTGATTGCAGGGATGGGGATGCATTTGATCAAAGATATTTTGAATCAACCGCACATACCCGCGAAGAGATATATTTTACAAGCGAATAACCATGTCGATCAATTGAGACACTATTTAGCCCAACACCATTATCGAATCCTGGATGAAGTAACGGTCTATGAAAAATTTCATTATGTGATTTTGGTGTGTGAAAAAGGTGAAATGACTTTAGATGCTAAAGATATTTTTGCTGGACCCATCCTGAAATCTAAAAAAAGTGCATTACCGCTTTATAAGCATCAATTGGGCATTTGGGTGCGAAATCATGCGAAAGCAACGGGTCAAAAGCAAGCTAAATTAGCCTTAGAAATCGCATATCTACGCGAAATAATAGAATCCTTAGAATTAATATAAAGAATGCATCCGAAAGTAATATATTCGGGTGCTTTTGTTTTTAAAAAGTGTGAATTTTAAAAAACTTATTACTTCTGATTACTTTTTCTTTACATTTTACTAAAAAAAACGCTATAATGATATTGTATTAGTAAGGGGGGAATTACTATGAACGAAAAACTAGTTTTTGCACAAGACTTTGAAAGAGCGTTGCAAGGACTCAGAAAGAGTGGAATTTATCGTCACAAGAAGTATGCTTTGAGTGATGCAGATATCACACTACTATTCTCAGTCGCATTTGGTGATCCAACGGGGATCAAACCATCCGCTATCGCTAAACGCTTAAAAGTCACACTACCAGCGATCACGCACAAGATGAACAAACTTGTCGAAGATGGCTACTTAGCACGTAGAGATTCTAAATCAGATCACCGTGTTACTTATGTGTTGTTGACTGAAAAAGGACAAGCTTTTGTTGAAAGCGTCCAAGACGTTTACTACGCACGTATCCAAAAGTTGATGAAGCATCTAGGCGAACAAGATACGAAGACTTTATTCCGTATTTTGAACAAAATCAACGCTGTAGGAAAGATTTAATCGATTTATCCTAAAAGGGATGGCAACATCCCTTTTTCTATTCTATAGAATAAAAAAATGTTTGATGAATTTTTGTCTTTACAATGTCATTATTTTGCGTTATAATAACCATGCTGTCAAATTTGGTGCAGTAGCTCAGTTGGATAGAGCAACGGCCTTCTAAGCCGTCGGTCGGGAGTTCGAATCTCTCCTGCATCGCCATCTTGTTGATCACACTGGAAATTATCCAGTCCTTTATATTTTCCCTGGTAAATGAGCCAGGTTATATTTTAGTTTCAGTGATACTTAATAGGTATCGCTTACTTACATGATACTCAATAAGCATCAACATGTCAACAAAAAATAATACCTAATTTGTATAAATGTGTGAAAGGGGTAAATCTATGGATTCATTAAAACTAAAAGAAATGCGAATTAAAAGTAGATTAAGCCAGCGTGAAGTTGCTAATTTACTCGACATGGCACAACCTCATTACTGCAGGTGGGAACAGGGAAAAATGTTCCCAAACGCCAAACAGATCATCAAGCTGTGCGACATTTTCAAGTGCTCGCCCAATGATTTGTTCGGCTTTAGGGGTGTTCATGAAATCGTTGGCCAAGCCATCGATGATGCTGAATAACTAGCCTTTGTATTTTTCCATGTAAGTTTTTTTAATATGCTTTTTGTTCATGTGCAGATATCGTTCTGTGGTTTCTAGGTTTTTATGTCCCAGGGTTTCCATCACGGATACCAGGTCGGCTCCTGCTTCAAGCCAGTTTGTTGCCATGGTGTGTCTGAACATATGTGGATGAAGCTCATCGATGTTTAGAACCCGTTTCATCTTTCTGAAGAAGAATCTCACATCTTCATACTTGATATGTCTATCCTTTTCGTTGTTGTATAACAAGAAATGTGAACGACTTTTTTTTATCGTTTCTTTGATAAGTTCCCTGGTATCGTTTCTAAAATAGACAATGCGATCGCTTTTGGTTTTTGTAGTTGTCAAAAGGATTTCATTCTTCTTTAATGCAATATTTTTAATCTCGATGCTTAAAACCTCATTGATACGTGCTCCAGTATCAATTAACAGATGAACCATGGTTTTGTACACAAGATTGTTGTATTCGTCAGTATTTAGGGTCATAACGTACTTCTTAATCTTGTTCATAGTTTTATTGTCAATCATATGAAATGTGGTTTTGCGTTCCTTCAGCTTTTTAATCTGGTGAAGGTATGGCCAGTCATGTGCCTGATTGATGCTCCAACGCTTAAGCATGCCTATACGCTTATTGATCGTCGCATTAGAACAGGTTTGTTTCATGTCCGATATGTAATCATCGAACACATAGTATTTGATGTCATCGGTCGTTTCTAAAGCTCTTTTATCACACCAAAGGATGAAGTGTCCAAGGTGTGATTTGTAGTACCGATATGTACCAAGTGAAAACTGCCGTTTCACATAGGATATGTAACGGTCTATCGATTCTTTGATTTGCATTTTGTTTCTCCCTCAATTTAGTTGTGGGTCCTGGTAGCGAATTCCTAAATGCTATGATAGCATCTGGTACCGCTTATTGTGAGTGCATAAATGACACTTTTATGAAATAAACGTTTAATGACAATGAAAGAATTAAAAAGCCCATCGAAGGGCTTTAATAGTTTATCCAGACTGCAGCTGCCATGATTGCAAACATCATCAAATAATAAATCATGGTGAAGGTACCAGGCTTGTTTTTCGAACCCTTCCGAGCAATGAACAATATGCTGATGAACCTTCCGATGATTAATGATGCAACCACTTTGATGATTATGATATAACTGACCAAACGGTACCACTCCCCCCGATGAACAAAATTTTATGATCGTCAATGTCATGAAAACATCCGCAAAGTAATAAGTGAATAGTCTATATTCACGTATACTAAAGTATACGTAATATATACTGGCACTATTTATTCTTTTTAGCCTTTTTGACGTCGCCTTCAAGTTCCTCAATTTGTCCCTGCAGAACCGCTTTTATTTTTAGCAGCTCTTTGGTTTCTTCAGCAAGCTTCTTGATGGTTTCATTGTGCTTGTTGTTCTGATAAATGAAATGAACATCTTCATTCATCAATCTGTTTTCTTCTCTAGATTTATCGATTTTATGTTTATTGTACTTGTCATATAGGATGACTGGTAAGTATAAAACCAGGATAAGAAGTGCTAACCAGAACGTGAACATGAAGTATGGAATCATAAACGATAAAGCTTTATCTAATGCAGCGATGGATCCATCCATATTTGCTAAAATAATCATGATTGAACTAACCTACCTTTAACCATATTTGTTGGGTAATGCTTTGGAATGTGAATGTTGGAATCCTTCATGGCGT